>ENA-UESP01000035-UESP01000035.1-human-gut-metagenome-genome-assembly--contig:-NODE-35-length-96713-cov-10.957397_pt1 | contig 96713 bp, 87 predicted proteins | sample MGYA00243003_ERZ508004 | MGnify/ENA primary metagenome ERZ508004 (study PRJEB26167, sample SAMN06115443) | human gut metagenome | host: Homo sapiens | place: China:Henan | collected 2015-07-29 | study...
TTAGTTTATTTATTTTACTTACAGGTATTATGAAATTTAAGATGAATTCCGGAATGATGATGCTGATAACGGCGTTGATCACAGGAATACTTCTGATGATGCCGGCAAAAGATCTGATCGCAACAGTTGCAGGTGGTTTTGGTAATATGATGGCAGCTCTTGGAATCGTTGTTGGTCTTGGATCTATTCTTGGAGGTATTCTGTCAGAATCTGGCGCGACGGATCAGCTGGCACTTAGTATGCTTCGGAAATTTGGCAGCAAACGGGCCAATGCTGCTCTGAATGCTTCAGGCTATTTGATTTCCATTCCGGTATTTATGGGACCGGCTTATATCATTTTAAATCCGATATGTAAAACTTTAGCAAAGTATACAAAGAAAAATGTCATCGGTTATACAACAGCGTTAGTTGTTGGATTGATGTGTACACATTGCCTTGTAATTCCAACACCTGGACCATTGGCAGTTGCAGGTTCCATGGGAGCAAATCTTGGATTGTTTATTTTGTATTCCATCATTATAAGTATTCCGGCCAGTATCTGTGGAGGTTTGCTTTATGGAAATTATCTGAGCAATAAATACAGTACAGTTCATGAGAGTGCGGATATTACAGATGAGGAGGCAATCTCGGAGATCGAGAAGACAGCACGGGCGGTTCATCCATCTGCTGCAACAGCGATTTCTCTGATCCTGCTTCCAATCGGCCTGATTTTGCTTGCAACTTTGCTTCCATATGTGACGGATAATGGAGTAGTGATGTCATTTTGTACCTTTATGTCGGCATCTAATGGTGTCGGTGCATTGACGGTTTCAGTATTAGCAGCATGGATGGTATTAAGAAAATATATTGACAAAACTCCAGGTAAGATTTTCAGTGCTAGTTTAAATGACGTAGGTGATGTATTTTTCATTCTTGCAGCATCTGGTTCTTATGGAGCAGTGATTTCAGCGTCTGGTATTGGCACAGTATTAGGAAATATTGTATCTGCAAGTAACATTCCATTATTTGTTATGGCATTTATCCTGTCTGTACTTTTAAAGGCAGCGCTGGGATCTTCTGCAACTGCTCTGGTGACAACGGCATCTCTGATGGCACCGATGTTAACAACAACTATGGCAAATCCAATTATTGTAGGTTTGGCAATTTGTCTGGGTGGTCTTGGAATTTGTCTGCCGACAGATGGTGCATTCTGGCAGGTGAAAGAATTTAACGACTTAACCATGAAAGAAACATTTATTGCACATACTGGTGGTAATTTGATTGCCTGTGTTGTGGGATTTGTGGTATTATGTATCTTAGTTTTGTGCAGTGGATTTCTGCCTGGACTTTCATAGAAGAAAAAAGGAGAAAACCGGATGAAGCTTTTATTCGTATCCGATTCTTTTAAAGGATCATTAACCAGCGCCCAGACGATTCAATATCTAAAGAAAGCAGCAGAGGAGGTTTTTGGCTCCTGCGAATGCCAGGGGATTCCGGTGGCGGATGGAGGAGAGGGAACCATAGACGCTGTTGTGCAGGCGTGCCATGGGGAGAAGCTTTCCTGTCAGGTGCAGGATCCGCTTGGACGGGAAATCACGGCTTATTATGGATGTGTTGGTAGTACGGCGGTGATTGAGATGGCTCAGGCATCCGGGCTTCCGCTGGTGATGGAAGCAGAACGTGATCCGCGGAAAACTTCTACCTATGGGACAGGACAGCTTCTGATGGATGCACTTCAGAGAGGCTTCCGGGATATCCGTATTGCCATTGGTGGTTCGGCAACCAATGATGGAGGAATGGGAATGGCATCAGCCCTTGGTGTTCATTTCCTGGATTGTGATGGACAGGAACTGAAGGGAATCGGTGAAAATCTGGAGCTGGTGGAGCGTATCGATATTTCTGGACTGACACCGCTGATCAGACAGGCGAAGATCACAGTGATGTGTGATGTGACGAATCCGTTATGTGGGGAAAATGGTGCTACTTATACCTTTGGAAAGCAAAAAGGAGGAACACTTAAGATTCTGGATCAGTTAGAATCGGGAATGCAGCATTACCGGGATGTGATCCGCAACACTTTTCAGACTGATCCGGACCAGATTCCTGGAACTGGGGCTGCAGGAGGGCTTGGTGCGGCTCTTCTCATCTATCTGGGAGCAGAAATGCGTTCTGGCATTGATTGTGTACTGGACATGACGAATTTTGACCGGTGGCTTGAATGGGCAGATCTGGTGGTGACTGGAGAAGGCCGGACAGACTGGCAGTCCAGCTTTGGCAAGGTGATGCAGGGAATCGGTGACCGGTGCGCCAGAAAAGGAGTGCCTGTTGTCGGCTTAAGTGGATCACTGGGACCAGGCTATGAGACAATCTATGAACATGGAATCGATTCACTGATGACTACCGTGGATGGACCTATGGGGCTTGATGAAGCCATGGCAGATGCGGTGATGTTATATCAGAAGGCCGCGGTGCGGATGTTTCGCATGATCCGTGCCGGAATGAGGGTGGCTAAGAAGGACAAAAGGTAAAATAAAATAAGAACAGTCAGAACAGGTGTGGGAATGAGATAGGCTCCACACCTGTCTTTTTTGTGGAAAACCCTTGTATGCCGAAATAAAAATGTGCTATACTGGTTTGACATCCTGCTTAGGATGGAAATAACTATGAAGGTACTGAATAGTTACGTTGGGTTATTGCAGGAAGGGATATGAAACATGAATAATAAAAGCTGGAAACGGGGCATCGGTTGGTATCTGGCTGCGGTGCTTGCGTCTGTAGCGGTTCTGACTGGTTGTGGAAATGCAGTGGGACAGAATGCAAAGAAAGAGGACGATGGGAAATTAAATGTGGTGACCACGTTGTTTCCTTATTATGATTTCGCCAGACAGATCGCCGGGGACGCTGTTGATCTGACCATGGTGGTTCCGGCGGGGATGGACAGCCATTCCTTTGAGCCAACTCCGGCAGATATGAGGACGATCCAGAATGCAGACGTACTGATCTGCAACGGCGGCGCCATGGAGCAATGGCTGACCCAGGTGCTGGCAGCGACGGACACCGGCCATATGACGGTGATCACCATGATGGATTACGTGGACACTTATGAGGAGGAGATCGTGGAAGGCATGGAAGACGAGGCCCATGACCATGCACACGGAAGTCACGGGCATGACCACGAGTCAGAAGACCACGATCATGATGCGGAAGAGGACCACGAGCATGAGACCGATGCAGGACACGACCATGACAGTGACTCCGGGTTACCAGACGGTCACTACTACGGCGATGGTCATGACCACTCCGACTATGTGGATGATGACGGTCATCATGTAGACATTGAGTATGACGAGCACATCTGGACATCTCCGGTCAATGCCATGAAGTTCACGGAAGTGATCGCGGACACCTTATCCAAGTGTGATCCGGCCAATGAAACCCGTTACGAAGAAGGAAAAGAGGCGTATTTAAAGGAATTAGAGGCGCTCCACGAGGGATTCTTAGAGGTTTCTAAGAACCGCAGGCGCAACATGATCGTGGTAGGTGACAAATTTCCATTCCGTTATCTGGCAGAAGAGTACGGCTTCGACTACCGCGCGGCATTTTCCGGCTGCAGCACAGATACGGAGCCAAGTGCGAAGACCATTGCGTACCTGATCGATAAGGTGCGGACGGAAGAGATTCCGGTGGTTTACTACCTGGAGCTCTCCAGTCACCGGGTATCAGAGATCATCGGAGAAGAGACAGGAGCGAAACCGGAGCTTCTTCATTCCTGCCACAATGTGACGAGAGCAGAATTTGATTCCGGAGTCACCTATGTGGATCTGATGAAGGGCAATATCGAGACCCTGCGGGATGGTCTGGATTAAATGTCAAGAAGTAACGATCAAAGCAGCCATGTGGATTCCAATAGCTGCAATTATAGAAGGAAAAGGAACTGTGAAAGGACTGAACAGTTACGAAAGGAATGAAAAAGGAATAAAAATGAGTGCATTAATAACATGTAACCATGTGGATTTTGGCTACGAAAACCACGATGCGGTAGTAGACCTGACTATGGAGGTAGATTCCGGCGATTACCTGTGCGTGGTGGGAGAAAATGGCTCCGGTAAAAGTACCTTGATGAAAGGACTTCTGGGTCTGATCAAGCCGACAGCAGGAACACTGACTGTGGCAGAAGAACTGAAAAAGACCGGGATCGGCTATCTACCCCAGCAGACGGCGGCCCAGAAGGATTTTCCGGCGACCGTTTATGAAGTGGTGATCTCTGGATGCTTAAGCAGGAGAGGTCACCGGCCGTTTTACTCCATGGTGGAGAAGAAGATGGCGCAGACCAGCATGGAAAAGCTGGGCATCACCCATCTGGCGAAAAAGTGTTACCGGGAATTATCTGGTGGACAGCAGCAGCGTGCCCTGATTGCCAGGGCTTTATGCGCCACCAGTGAAGTGCTGATTTTAGATGAACCGATTACCGGACTGGATCCGTCAGCAATCCAGGATTTTTATCATCTGGTGCGGACGTTAAATAAAGAAGAAAAGGTGACCATCATCATGGTAACCCACGATGTGGCCAATGTAGTCAACCAGGCCAATAAGATCCTGCATTTGAAGCAGAAGGTGTTATTCTATGGAACCCCGGAAGAATACCGGAAAACCAAAGCAGGCCAGTTGTTTTTAGGAGGTGATCTGTGATGGCAGCAGTATTAGAGATGCTTTCTTATCCATTTATGGTGCGGGCGCTGATCGGCGGCATCCTGATCTCTCTGTGTGCGTCCCTGCTGGGCGTCAGCCTGGTATTAAAACGGTATTCGATGATCGGAGATGGGCTTTCCCACGTATCCTTTGGAGCCTTGTCCATCGCATTAGCGATTGGCTGGTCTCCGCTGAAATTGTCGATCCCGGTGGTGGTGCTGGCGGCTTTTTTCCTTCTGCGGATTACGGAAAATGGAAAAGTCAAGAGCGATGCGGCAATCGCCATGATCTCTGCCAGCGCCCTTGCTGTCGGTATTGTGGTGACTTCTCTGACGACCGGCATGACGACGGATGTCAGCAGCTATATGTTCGGCAGTATCTTAGCCATGAGCACTGCCGATGTGAAAATGGCGGCGGTGCTGTCTGTAGTGGTACTGGGACTGTTTGTGTTCTGCTATAATAAAATTTTCGCTGTAACCTTTGATGAAAATTTCGCCAAGGCTACGGGCGTTTCCGTGTCCAGCTACAATGTGCTGATCGCGGTTTTAACAGCGGTGACCATTGTGCTGGGAATGCGGATGATGGGGGCTATGCTGATCTCCAGCCTGATCATTTTCCCGGCACTGACCTCCATGCGGGTGTTTAAGAGCTTTAAAGGTGTGGTGTGGTCTTCGGGAATCTTATCCGTGATCTGTTTCTGCATCGGCATGACGGCCTCCTATCTCTGTTCCACTCCGGCAGGTGCCAGCGTGGTGTTAGTGAATCTGGCGGCATTTTTATTATTTACGTTGTTTACGATCATAAGAAAAAACGGACGGAGATGATCCTATGAAGAAAAAAAGGGGCTTTTTAAGCCAGACTCAGTACATTGCCTATGGCTTCTTTGTACTGATCCTGGTTGGAACACTGCTTCTGATGCTTCCATTTGCCAGCAGAAATGGGCAGAGTGTGAATTTTTTAGACGCACTGTTTACGTCAACCAGCGCCTCCTGTGTGACCGGTCTGGTGGTGCGGGATACCTGGAGCCAGTGGAGCTTGTTTGGTCAGTTTGTGATCATCTTTCTGATCCAGATCGGCGGTCTCGGATTTGTGACTGTGGGTGTGTTCTTTTCCATTGTGTTAAGAAGAAAGATCGGTCTGCGCCAGCGGGGACTGATCCAGGAGAGCACCAGCGCATTGCAGATCGGTGGGATCGTGAAGCTGGCCCGGAGGATCATTGCCGGAACCTGCATATTTGAGGTGACGGGAGCGGTGCTGTTATCGATCCGTTTCGTGCCGAAATATGGCTTTTTCCGTGGGGTGTTTTACGGCTTTTTCCATGCGGTTTCTGCCTTTTGTAATGCAGGCTTTGACCTGATGGGCAATGAAGTGCCTTATAATTCCCTGGTTGGTTACTATGACGACTGGCTGGTGAATCTGGTGATTATGAGCCTGATCATCATCGGTGGTCTGGGATTTATCGTGTGGGATGACCTATACCGGAATAAATTTCATTTCCGGAAATATTTATTACAGACGAAGCTGGTGCTGATCGCCCTGTTTGTGCTGGTATTTGGCGGTGCAGGACTCTTCTGGGTACTGGAGCGGCAGAATCTGATGGTGGGCATGAGTGCCAGTGGACAGATTTTAACCAGTTTATTTGCGTCCGTGACAGCGAGAACGGCAGGCTTTAACACCGTTGATCCGGCGGCCATGACGGATGGAAGCAAACTGTTGACACTGATCTTAATGTTTATCGGCGGTAATCCAGGATCTACGGCAGGCGGTGTCAAGACCACATCTGCGATCGCTTTGTTCTTATATGTCCGTTCCAACATTGACCGCTCCTACGGCATCAATGTATTCGGACGGCGGTTAGAGGAGGATGCGGTAAAACGTGCTGGCGCCATCTGTACCATCAACTTAACAGCAGCATTGGCAGCGTCTATCCTGATCATGGCGATTCAGCCGGTTGGAATGGCAGATGTGCTGTTTGAGACATTTTCTGCCATTGGAACGGTAGGAATGACTACCGGAATCACCAGAAGTCTGCTTCCGGCATCCCGAATCGTGATCATTTTGCTGATGTACTGCGGCAGGATTGGCAGTATGTCCTTCGCTCTGGCATTTACCCAGCAGAAACGGATCACTCATGTACAGAACCCGGTGGAAACGGTCAGCATCGGTTAAGGAGGAAGAAATATGAAATCAATTTTGATTATTGGAATGGGTCGTTTTGGTCGTCATCTGTGCCAGAATCTGGCAGAGCTTGGCAATCAGATCATGATCGTGGATCAGGAAGAGGAGAATCTGGAAGAGATGCTTCCTCTGGTGGTCAGCGCCAAAATCGGTGACTGCACTAATGAAAATGTGTTAAAAAGCTTAGGTGTTGCGAATTTTGATCTGTGCTTTGTCTGCATCGGAACCAATTTCCAGAGCAGTCTGGAGATCACCAGCCTGGTAAAGGAGCTGGGCGGAAAACATGTGATCAGTAAGGCAAACCGGGATATCCATGCGAAATTTCTTCTGAGAAATGGAGCTGATGAAGTTATTTATCCGGATCGTGATATTGCGGAGAAGCTGGCAGTGCGTTACAGTGCGGATCATGTATTTGATTACATTGAGTTAAGTGATGAGTATTCGATCTATGAGATTCCGCCGTTAACCCAGTGGGTAGGCAAGAGTCTGAAGGAATCCGGAATCCGCAACAGCTATCACATCAACATCCTGGGGACAAAGACCGATGGAAAGACCAATCTGATGCCGTCAGCGGATTATGTGATCCGGGCAGAAGACCATCTGCTGGCTATTGGACGAAAACAGGATATCGAGAGAATCTTAAAGGCAATGAAATAATTTCCTATATTCCGGCTTATGGCATTATGACAACCTTCGTAGATCCATTTAACTATGAAGAGATCGAGAATGCGATCCAGGAGAATGCCAGGGCAGTACATATCGAGACTTTGGGCAATCCAAACTCTGATGTGGTTGATATCGAGCGTATCGCGAAGATCGCCCGTGCTCATAAGATCCCATTAGTTGTGGATAATACCTTTGCAACTCCATATCTGGTTCGTCCATTTGAGTATGGCGCAGATATCGTGGTTCATTCTGCAACCAAATTTATCGGTGGACATGGAACAACCATCGGCGGCGTGATCGTTGACGGCGGCAAGTAAGCAGAGCAAATGCTGACAAAAGCAAAAGAAGAAAAATTACATAAAATTGACGTGGCGATTGATAGATGAGCGCTGGTCAGAGAGAGGGACAGTACTTAAGAAAGAGAAGTATTGTCCCTCTTTTTGTACAATATTTTTCAATAGAACCATTCTTATTGAGAAAAAATATCGCTAAGCATTCTTGACATTTTGAAATGGTTAGAATATACTAACAACGATGAATGGTTAGGTATGAATAACCAGAGAAAAATCACCATGAAAATATAAAATCCATACAAGCAGAAAGAAGGATGAGATGATGCCGTTATCAATGGTTAAGGAAGGAGAACCGAACACCATCTTGCGTGTCGGCGGGAATGAAGAGACCAAGCGTTTCCTCGAGAATCTTGGTTTTGTAACAGGAGCAAAAGTGACTGTGGTATCTACCGTAGAGGGAAATATCATTGTGAATGTAAAGGATTCCAGAATTGCCATCGGAAAAGATATGGCAAATAAAATTATGGTGAATTAAGAAGGAGGAGAGTCATGAAAACTTTAAACGAAGTTCCGGTAGGACAGACCGTGAAAGTGGCAAAGCTGACAGGAGAAGGCCCGGTTAAGAGAAGAATCATGGATATGGGCATTACCAAAGGCGTAGAGATTTATGTGCGCAAGGTTGCACCGCTTGGCGATCCGATGGAAGTGACCGTGAGAGGTTATGAGCTTTCTGTTCGTAAAGCAGATGCACAGATGATCGATGTAGAGTAAGAAAAAGCGTAGCTGTTCAGCAGGTCTGCGCACTGGCTGCGCTGACTGTGAAGAAGTGTGAAACAGCCATGAGTATGTTGTGACGAAGGGTAGGAGGAGAAAAGATGTCAATTACAATCGCATTGGCAGGTAATCCAAACTGTGGCAAGACCACATTATTTAATGCTCTGACAGGTGCCACTCAGTATGTAGGTAACTGGCCAGGTGTAACCGTAGAAAAAAAGGAAGGTAAGTTAAAGGGACATAAAGATGTCATTGTAGCCGATCTTCCTGGTATTTATTCCTTATCTCCATATTCTCTGGAGGAGGTCGTAGCAAGAAACTATCTGATCAATGAGAAACCGGACGCGATCTTAAATATCATTGACGGTACCAACCTGGAGAGAAACTTATATCTGTCCACTCAGTTAATGGAGCTTGGTATTCCGGTAGTTATGGCGGTTAACATGATGGATCTGGTAAGAAAGAATGGCGATCAGATCAACATCAAGAAGCTGGCTGAAAAATTAGGCTGTCAGGTTGTTGAGATCTCCGCATTAAAGGGCGACGGCATTGACAAAGCAGCCCAGATGGCAGTTGATTTAGCAAAATCCGGTAAGAAGACACCGGCGGTACATAACTTTTCTGACAGTGTGGAGAGAGTGTTAGACCAGATCGAGGATAAGTTAGATGCTTCTGTTCCGGCAGAACAGAGACGTTATTTTGCAATCAAGTTATTGGAGCGCGACAGCAAGATCACCGATCAGTTATCCAAGGTTCCGGATGTAACGGAAGAGATCAATGCCATCGAAAAAGAGATGGATGACGATACTGAGAGTATCATCACCAATGAGCGTTATGTATACATTTCCTCTATCATTGGTGACTGCCTGAAGAAGAAGGTTGCAAGTGGCAAGATGACCATTTCCGATAAGATCGACCGTATCGTAACTAACCGTATCCTGGCTCTGCCGATCTTCGCAGCTGTGATGTGGTTTGTATACTACATTTCCGTTACCACCGTTGGTACGATTGTAACGGATTGGACCAATGACGTATTATTCGGTGAGATCGTTCCTCCGGCTGTTGAGGGCTTTTTAAATGCAGTTGGCTGTGCTGACTGGTTACAGGGATTGATCCTGGATGGTATCGTAGCTGGTGTTGGTGCCGTACTTGGCTTCGTACCACAGATGATCGTGCTGTTCTTCTTCCTGGCAATTCTGGAAGATTGCGGATATATGGCTCGTGTTGCATTTATCATGGATCGTATCTTCCGTAAATTCGGCCTTTCCGGTAAAGCATTTATCCCGATGTTAATCAGCTCCGGTTGTGGTATCCCAGGTGTTATGGCAACCAGAACCATCGAGTCTGACCGTGACCGCAAGATGTCCATCATGACGACAACATTCATTCCTTGTGGTGCAAAGCTTCCGATCATCGCCATGATCGCAGGTGCATTCTTCCCGAATGCAGAGGGCAATGCTTCTGCTTGGGTAGCAACCAGTGCTTATTTCATCGGTGTTGCAGCTATTGTATGTTCCGGTATCATGTTAAAGAAAACCAAGATGTTTGCCGGAGATCCATCTCCATTTGTTATGGAGCTTCCACAGTACCATATGCCAACTGCAGGCAACGTACTGAGAAGTATCTGGGAGAGAGCATCTTCCTTTATCAAGAAGGCTGGTACCGTTATCCTGCTTTCCACCATCGTTTTATGGTTCCTCATGGGCTACGGTTTCGAGGGTGGTGCCTTCGGTGCAGTTGAGGACTTAAATAACAGTATCTTAGCTCAGATCGGTAAAGCAATCGCATGGATCTTCACACCACTTGGCTGGACTCAGTTAGGTCATGGCTGGGAGATGGCTGTAGCAGCAATCTCTGGTCTGATTGCAAAAGAAAACGTGGTAGCAACCTTCGGTATGCTCTTCAATCCAAACCTGGAAGAAGTTGCAGAGGATGGTGTTGAGATCTGGAGTAACTTACAGGGCGCTTTAACCCCGATCGCTGCTTACGGATATCTGGTATTTAACTTACTGTGTGCTCCTTGTTTCGCAGCAATCGGTGCGATCAGACGTGAGATGAACAGTGGAAAATGGACCATTTTTGCACTTTGCTATCAGTGTTTGTTCGCATACGGCGTGGCATTAGTCATCTATCAGGTTGGTACTGTCCTGACTGGCGGCGCAGCAAATCCGGTTGGTCTGGTTGCAGCAGTAGCAATTGTAGCATTCTTCGTATACATGCTGGTTCGTCCTTATAAAGAGAGCGAGACTTTAAGCGTAGATACCAAGAACCTGGTAAAATCTAAATAAGTAAAATGTAAACAAGTAAAATCAGGTAACTATTCAGTAGGTCTGCGCACATGCTGCGCTGACCGTAAGAACACATAGGCTAGAAAGCAAAAATCCCATCAGCGAAGCTGATCTGGAATGGATTTTTGCTCGTAACTATGAAGGTACTGAATAGTTACAAAATCAGGAATCATTCCTGAAAAGGGAGCCTGTAGCTGATGTTTCAGTATACGGGCTTCCACCAGTAAAAAAGGAGGTTGTGCAAAGATGGGAACGATCGTTGTTCTGGTGGTACTGATTTTGATAGTGGCGCTGATTATCCGAAGCATGATCCGAGATAAGAAAAATGGAAAATCCATCCAGTGCGGCTGTGACTGCAGCTCCTGTGGTGGGCATTGCAGTTCTTCCGCATCAGTTAAGGAGGCGAAGAAACGTGGCTAATGTCATAATTATCGCAGTCTTAGCAGCGATCGCTTTGGTGGCACTGAAAGGCTCCCTGAAACATTTTCGGGGAGAGGGCAGCTGCTGCGGAGGTGGAAGTACAGGGATTACAAGGAACGATATTCCGGTGAAAATACTGGAGAATCCGAAGCTTGGTGAAAAAGTGGTGGAAATCTCCGGAATGCATTGTGAAAATTGTGTATTCAGCGTGACAAAGGCCATCAACCGGATCGAGGGTGCCAGTGCAGATGTGGATCTGAAGAAAAAACGTGCGATCGTTTCTTATGATCGTGAGGTTTCCGAGGATGCTATCCGTAAGGCAGTAGAACAAGAAGGCTTCAAGGTGACGGAGATCCGAAACCGGTAAAGGAGGAAATGTATGTCGGTGCAGGAGAAAAAATCCTATATTCTGCAGGAATTAAGAAAGAATGGCTGCAGGATCACCAATCAGAGACAGCTGCTGATTGATATTATTTTACAGGACGAGTGCTGTTGTTGCAAAGAGATCTATTATCAGGCAATCAAAAAAGATCCGACCATCGGCATGGCGACTGTTTACCGAATGGTCAAAACATTAGAAGAAACAGGGCTGATCAAGAGAAAGAATCTGTACCGGATCCAGGTAGAAGAGGAATCGGCTTGAAAAACGGCACACCGCATTCTCGTTACTTTAGTGATGAGTTAGGTGTGCCAATTTTTTTGTAAAATACAGAACTAGTGTTTGCTATATATAGAAACATATGGTATAATTTAAACATGGAAAAAGAAATATTTACTATTAAGGAAAATACACTTTCATATGGTAGAGGATATGTATATTCTTTACAGTACCATCTTGTTTGGTGCACGAAATATCGAAAACAGGTTCTGAAAAATGGGATAGACGCAGAATGTAAAAAAATGTTGTATGAGCTTGCGGAGGAATACAAATTTAAGATTCTGGCGATGGAGGTTATGCCAGATCATATTCATTTACTGCTGGATTGCAAACCGCAATTTTTTATATCAGATATGATAAAGATTATGAAGGGGAATCTGGCACGTCAGTTATTTCTTTCGCATCCGGAATTAAAACAGGAGCTGTGGGGAGGACACTTGTGGAATCCATCCTATTGTGCAGTTACCGTAAGTGACCGAAGCCGGGATCAGGTAATGGCATACATTGAGGGACAAAAAGAGAAGGAAGAAAGAAAGTAGGAAACTTTATGCAGATTGTATCCAGCTATGGAGTAGAAATTAAAAAAAAGAATATACCGCTCCGCGCTACGCTGAATATTTTCCGGAAAGCAGTTTCCTATCTGATTCCGGTGTATGCAGAGACCTGGGAAGAACTTTCAGAAATCAGGAATCCACAAAAACGCTTTAATGAAGCGGAGCATCTGGTACATGAGACAAAAAAGAATCATGCCAGATTTCCGTTTGACCGTCATTTTCCTAAGATGCCATCTTATCTGAGAAGAGCAGCGATTCAACACGCACTTGGAGAGCTGTCCTCCTATCAGACACGCCTTGGTTTGTGGGAAAAGGGAGAACTGAGAGGAAAACCGAAGCTGGTCTGTGAGAATCATGCGATGCCGGTATTCTATCGGGATGCCATGTATAAGGAAGCAGAACCGGGAGAAGATGTGGCACATGTAAAGCTGTTTGATGGGCGTGAGTGGAAGTGGTTCCAGGTAAAACTACTTCATACCGATATGGAATATCTGCGAAAGAAATGGAGCGGGAAAAAGGCATCCGCTCCAACACTGGAAAAGAGACATCATAAATATTTCCTTCGGTTTTCTTATACAGAGGAAGTAAGCTTATCGAAAACACCGGTAAAGGAGCAGGTGATATGCAGCGTTGATCTGGGAATCAATACGGATGCGGTCTGCAGCATCATGCGGGCAGATGGCACGATCCTGGGACGTAAATTTATCAATTTTCCCAGTGATAAAGACCATTTGTATCATGTACTTGGCAGAATCCGCCGTTTTCAGAGAGAACATTCCTCCAGACAGGTTCAAAGCCGATGGGATTATGCAAAAAGGCTGAATATGGAGCTGTCCCGCAAAACAGCTGCGGAGATCACGAAATATGCCGCAGAATATCAGGCCGATGTAATTGTGTTTGAGTATCTGGAAATGCAGGGAAAAATATCCGGAAAAAAGAAACAAAAGCTTCATTTATGGAGAAAGCGGGATATTCAGAAGCTGTGTGAACACCAGGCACATCGGAATGGGATTCGTGTGTCCAGAGTCAGTGCCCGGAACACCAGCAGGCTGGCCTGTGACGGGAGCGGAACAGTGGTAAGAAATCCGGAGAACCATAGCCTTTGCATCTTTCGAACAGGAAAGCGGTATAACTGCGACCTGTCAGCATCCTATAATATCGGAGCGAGATATTTTATACGGGAACTTTTAAAACCCTTGCCGGAAACGGAAAGGTCTTCACTGGAGGCAAAAGTCCCTGCAGTGAAGCGTAGAACCTCATGTGTTTATGCAGATTTAAGAAAGCTTTATGTAGAAGTAAATAACTTAAAAGCGGCATAAACACAGGCAGATATACAGCGGACTACCTGTAATGTGGAAACCAGCCGTATCCGGCATGGAAAAAGTGCGTATCCGCACGAATTCTAAGTTACTGGCGTATCCGCCGATATTTAGTCTTGCCGTTTAAAACGGCTGAGAAGCACGTGACTTTAGCCATGTGAGGTTCGCGGAATTCAGCCATTCTGTTGCTGATTTACGGGATAAAAAATTCTAGAATAAAGAAAGAATGTGCGGGGAGGGAATCGTTATGAAACCATGGGAGTACGGAACGCTTAGAGTCAGCGATAATCAAAGATATCTTTGCAATGGAGATCAGCCGTTTTTTTGGTTAGGGGATACAGCGTGGTTGTTGTTCCAACAGTGTAGTATTGAGGAAAGCTATAGGTATCTGAAAAACCGTGCGGATAAAGGATTTACAGTGATTCAGGCAGTGCTTTTACATGAAGTTGGTGGAAAAACGGAGAGCAGTCTTGCAGATGCTGGTGGGGATGTAACAAAGAAAGAATTCTGGGAACATTGCGACCAGGTAATCAAAATGGCAGAAAATCTTGGACTTTATATGGGGCTGTTGCCGGCTTGGGGGGCAGTCGTGAAGCATGGTATTTTAAATACAGATAATGTGAATGAATATGTACATTTTATTGCGGAGCGTTACAAAAACAGTCCAAATGTTATTTGGATTTCAGGTGGAGATATTCGTGGGGACGTGAATCCGGAGTTCTATCAAATGGAAGGAAGATTATTAAAAGAACTGACTCCGAATAAACTGATTGGTTATCACCCATTTGGAAGATGTTCCTCTTCTATGTGGTTTCATAACGAACCATGGCTGGATTTCAATATGTTCCAGTCTGGACATCGCCGTTACGATCAGGCATCTTTAGGAGCATGGGATGATAATGCTATAAAAGAGGGATTCTTTGGGGAAGACAACTGGAGATATGTGGATCGGGATCTTGGTTATCTGCCGAAAAAGCCGACAGTTGATGGAGAACCTTCTTATGAATGGATTTTACAGGGGTTGCATGTGGTAACAGAGCCATATTGGAGGGAATGGGACGTTCGCCGATACGCTTATTGGTCTGTATTTGAAGGTTCCATGGGACATACATATGGAGATAATGCGATTCAGCAGTTTTATAATGATTTGACAAAAAAAGGTGCTTATGGTGTGCGGGAAGTGTGGCAGGAGGCTCTTCATCATGCTGGTTCCGGTCAGATGGGAATTATGCGCCGTCTGATGGAGTCTGTGGATTACCAGAATGGATGTCCTGCGGAAGAATTGCTGTTGTCTGGACAGAAAGAACGGTATGAGAGGATTGCAGTATTTGCAGGCGCTGATTATGTATTTGCGTATGATTATCTGGGCAGTGAATTTACTTTGGATTTGAAGCCGTATGCTGGAAAGAAACTTTCAGCATGGTGGTTTGATCCGGCAGATGGGGTGTACAGCTATCTGGGAGATTTTACCGAAAAAGAGCAGGTATGCGTCAAGCCGATCAATAAACAGAGAGAAGACAACGACTGGGTATTGGTGATTAAAGCAGAATAAATGTCAGCGAAAAATACGAGGGAGAAAACAAAGGTGAAATTGTATGATCTGAAAGTCAATTATCAGAAAAATCCCATGGGAATCGATCTTCATGCTCCTGTTTTTTCCTGGAGCCCGGAAAACCTTATTATTGGAAAGTGTTGGTATGTGATGATTCCGGAGAACTGGTGGGCGTTAAAGTCTCCATCCGTTTTTTCGGGAATTTATGATGGTTTCAAGAAATGTTTCAAGGAATGTCCGGGAAAATACTTGCCATCCATATGGTTTGGTGTTAAAATATTACAGATGTGCTAAACCCAAAGGACGAAAGCAGAAGAAAAGAAGGAGAGTTAAAGATGTCAGGACATTCGAAATTTGCCAATATTAAACATAAAAAAGAGAGAAACGATGCTGCAAAGGGTAAAATCTTTACCGTAATCGGACGCGAGATCGCAGTAGCAGTAAAAGAGGGTGGTCCAGATCCGGCAAACAACAGCAAGCTCCGTGATGTGATCGCAAAAGCAAAAGCGAACAACATGCCAAACGATACCATTGACCGTGGTATTAAGAAAGCAGCTGGTGACGCAAACTCTGTTAACTACGAAGTACTTACTTATGAAGGATATGGCCCTGGTGGTGTTGCGATCATCGTTGATACACTGACTGATAATAAGAACCGTACTGCAGCAAACGTAAGAAGCGCATTTACCAAGGGTGGCGGAAATGTAGGAACTCCGGGAAGTGTATCCTACATGTTTGATAAGAAAGGTCAGATCATCATCGACAAAGAAGAGTGTGAGATGGATGCTGATGAGCTGATGATGCTGGCTCTGGATGCAGGCGCTGAGGATTTCTCTGAGGAAGAGGACAGCTACGAAGTATACACAGCACCAGAAGATTTCAGTGCAGTTCGTGAAACTCTGGAGAAGGAAGGCGTTCCGATGCTGGAGGCAGACGTTACCATGATCCCGCAGACCTGGACAGAGTTAACGGACGAGGAGTCCATCAAGAAGATGAACCGTATCCTGGATCTGTTAGACGATGATGATGATGTACAGGCTGTATATCATAACTGGGACGAATAATCAAAAGAAGATGAGTAACTATGAAGGTACTGAATAGTTACGAAGGTGAAACATTAAGAGCAGATGAAAAATCATCATGGTAATCCATGATGGTTTTTCATCTTTTGTGTTTTATCTCAGTGGGAGGTAGGTCTCCGACTGAGATAAACGCTCCGCAAGGATGCGCAAAAATCTTATTTGCCACCTAGCATTTTCAAAGCTTCTATGATAGAATTGACCCGTAAAATTTTCACAGAAATGTCAGGAAAGCAGAGGCAGGATGATGAAAGCATTGAAAAGAGAGGCTTATTGGTTAGGCAGAAGCGTGATGGTGTCGCTGTTGGTGAATCTGTTCATAGAGTCAGCCAGCAGGAAGTCCATATTCGCAGCTGTAGGCTATCTGGTGCTGCATCCTGTCATTTTTTTGCTTAACGGTCTGATCGTTCTGCTTCCTTACATGCTTGTTTTTCTGACCAGAAGACGGTATTTTATTATGGTGGCGGTTTCTGCAGCCTGGTGTTGTGCCGGTGTTGTGAATGGATTCCTCCTGACCTTCCGGACAACGCCATTTACAGCGGCTGATTTAAGGTTGATCAAGTATGCCCTGAATATGCTGACCATGTATATGACATGGTGGCAGATCATTCTGGCTGCAGCAGGGATCATCGGTGCCGTTCTGGCCTGTGTCTGGTGTTACCGGAAAGCGCCGGTGATAGAGGAAGGTTTAAATTTGCCGGTAAAGGTGGCGGTGGCAGCTGCCAGTCTGGTGCTCGTGATCGGAACGGTCAGTCTTGCGATGGGAACAGGAGTTCTGGCGATCCATTTTGGCAATATTGGACAGGCGTTCCGCAGTTACGGATTTCCATACTGTTTTTCTGTTTCATTGTTTCATACAGGAATTTCAAAACCAAAAACCTATGATGTGGAAACCATGACCCAGATTGAAAGGGAACTGTCCGGGGAACAGGCATACACCTCGATCCGGGGGCAGAAGCCGAATGTGATCATGCTCCAGCTGGAGTCTTTTTTTGATCCGCTCCAATACCGGAATTATGAATTCCAGAATGATCCGGTGCCATTTTTCCGCTATCTGAAAGACAAATACCCGTCAGGCTATCTGTCGGTTCCGTCAGTGGGGGCAGGGACTGCCAATACAGAGTTTGAGTGTATTACTGCCATGAATCTGGACTTTTTCGGACCGGGAGAGTATCCATATAAGACGGTGCTTCAGAAAACATCGTGCGAGAGTGTGGCTTTTGATTTAAAGGAACTGGGATATGGAGCCCATGCGATCCATAATAATGAAGGAACCTTTTATGACCGGCATAAAGTATTTTCCCAATTAGGATTCGATACCTTTACGCCAATTGAATATATGTACAATGTGGAGCGAAATCCTACCGGATGGTGCAAGGACAAGATCCTGATCGGGGAAATTGAAAAAAATCTGAATTCCACAGATGGACCGGATTTTATTTATACCATTTCCGTGCAGGGGCATGGGGCATATCCAGATTTTGAGTATTATTGCAGCCAGGTCAGTGAGATGGATCAGTTTATACAGAATCTGGTGTTTGCTTTAAATAGAAGAAAAGAACCTACAGTTTTGATCATGTATGGGGATCATCTCCCTGGCTTTTCATGGGAAGCGGCAGATATGAAGAACAATTCCCTGTTCCAGACCCAGTATGTAGTTTGGAACAATCTGGGACTTCCGATCGTACATAGAACCGTGGAAGCCTATCAGTTAGCTTCTTATGTGTTGGAAATGCTGGATATCCATGAGGGAACCATGGTACGCTATCATCAAGGATATCTGACCGGACAGATTGGAGATAAGCAGCAGTATCTGGATGATATGAAGCTTTTGGAATATGATATTTTATATGGCAAGCATGATATTTACGAGGGCAGTAGTCCGTTTCAGGCAACGAACCTCCATATGGGCATTGATCCCATTGAAGTGACGAAAGTGGTTTACGAGGAACCGGATCTTCTGATATTTGGTGAAAATTTTAACGAATATTCGAAGGTGTTCCTGGGGGACAAACAGTTAGAAACCACCTATGTATGGCCGGAACTGATCCTGGTGCGGGATGTTGCCAGGGATACCTATCGGAAAGAAAAAGATACACTATCTGTAAAGCAGGTGGGGAAAGACAAGGTTCCGCTGGGGGAGGCACAGATCCGGCTGCCATGAGGGAGAAGCGTGCGCGCAGTCATATGCGATGATGATGAAAAGCTTTGTAGGATACTTCAGATATTTTTGGAGGAGTATGGAGAGAGCAGGGGAATTTCTGTGGATGTGGAGGTATTTTCGGACGGGGAAATTCTTTTGCAGCAATTAGAGATGGGGAAGCAGTATGATCTGTTATTCCTGGATATAATTATGAAACATGTAGATGGAATCCGGGTGGGAGAGTTTGTCCGCAATCGAATGGAAGACTTTCATACCCGGATTCTTTATATGTCCAGCAGCAAGGAGCATCTGCTGGAATTGTTTGACAGCCAGCCGGTTGGATTTTTGGAAAAGCCATTGACAAGGGAGAAAGTGAACTCCGGCATGGACCGGATTCTGCGGCAGATGGAGGAAAACAGCTTCTGTTACCGGAGCGGAAGAATCTCCAGGCAGGTTCCATATCGGGAGATCCTGTATTATGAGAGCTGTGGCAGGAAGGTACTGGTGCATACAAATGACGGGATCTATGAATATTTTGGAAAATTGTCCCAGATCATGGAGCAAGGGCTTCCGCCTAATTTTCTGTGTATCCACAAATCTTATATCGTTAATCTGGATCATGTGGGGGAGATTCATAGGGATTGTATGTATCTTCCGGAGAAAAATCGATGGCTATCTATCAGCAAGATCCATCGGAGACAGGTAGAGATCGTAGCAGAAGAGCATCGGACCGTTTGAAATTGAGGATGGGGATGAAAAAAGGGGCTGGTTTTTATCAGTTCCCTTTTTCCACCTGAAAAAGGATGAAAAAAGTTCATCCTTATCAAAACTAAGACAATGATCGCACGAGGGGTATTATGGAAGGATATTTCCTCCAGTTTGATCTCAGTTGTATTGGGTTATGTACTTGGATTTGTAATCGCACTTCCAGTAGCAATTATGATGGCCTGGTATAAACCGGTTCGTTTTATTGTTGAACCTTGGATCCAGTTCATCCGTAACATCCCACCACTTGCATATGTACCGTTGATCGTTATCGCAGCAGGTGTTGGTAGAAAACCACAGGTTATCGTTATTACAATCGCATGTTTCCTTACAATGTGTATCACGATCTATCAAGGTGTTATCAACGTCGATGAGACACTGATCAAAGCAGCCAGAGTTCTTGGTGCAACGGATAAAGATATCTTTATCAGAGTGATTGCTCCGGCAACCTTACCATTCATCTTAACAGCCGTAAGACTTGGTGCTTCTGTAGCATTAACAACACTGATCGCAGCAGAATCTACCGGTGCAGTAGCAGGACTTGGAATGAGGATCCGTTCTTTAAACAACAGCTTTGAATCAGCACCAATGCTTTTATACATTATTATCATTGGCATTCTTGGTATCACAATTGAAAAACTGATCAAACATCTGGAAAGGAGACTGACATCATGGCAGGAGAAGAGAGAAATTTAACATATCGCGATGACAGCAGACCTGTTCGTGTAAAAGTTGATAATGTAAAGAAAATTTATAACGGAAGAAATGGCGAGATGGTAGCTTTAAACGGAGTTACACTCGATATCCACGATAATGAATTTATTTGTGTCGTAGGACCATCCGGATGTGGAAAATCCACTCTGTTAAATATTATCGCAGGTTTATTAGAGCCAACAAGCGGTGCAGTTTACTGTGATGGAAAAGAAGTAAAAGGAACTGGAACAGATCGTGGTGTTGTATTCCATCAGTATGCATTATTCCCATGGCTGACCGTAAAGAAAATACCAGTAACTAAAATAGAACAGATGGCAGGATGCTTGTTGTGAAAATAAGAAACAGCGTAACTATGAGGGTACTGAATCGTTACGAAACAGCTACCAAAAACGCAGCATAAAAGAAAAGGATTGCGGGGAGGGAAGAAGATGTCGGAAAAGAAGAAAATACTGATCGCAGACGATTTTGAAATATTAAGAGAAGATCTGACAGAGCTGATCAATGATCAGAGGGATATGGAGGTTGTCGGTACTGCAGCGTCAGGAAAAGAAATTGTAAATCTTGCTAAGACAACAGACTACGATCTGATCCTGATGGATATTGAGATGGAGACGATGAATGCAGGAATTGTTGCAACAGAGACGATCCGGGATCAAAATCCGGAAGCTGAAGTCATTTTTCTGACTGCCCATGAGACGAAGGAGATGATCGTGACGGCAATGGGAGCCGGCGCCCGGGATTACCTGGTAAAGGGTTGTGAGGATGAGGAAATTTTATATCATATCCGCTGTGCCTTAAAAGGAAATCCGGTCATGTCAAATAAAATCCACGAGACGGTCATGCAGGAATATGCGAGATTACAGAAGAGCGAACGGAGTCTGCTTTATTTTATTAATAATATTTCCAAGATCACGTCAACGGAACGTGAGATGATCCGTTTCCTTTTACAGGGCTACAAGGTTCATGAAATTGCAGAAGCCCGTTGTGTGGAAGTCAGCACGATCAAGACCCAGATCAAAGGACTGCTTCGAAAGTTCGGATGCAGCCGTACAAAAGAGATCGTACAAATGATCAGAGATTTAAATATAGAGCATCTGTTCTAAGCAGCAGATGCGTGTGGAAACAGACCTTTTGAGACTAAGAAAAAGAGAGGGACAGATTTTGGATATGATATGAAGATTTCCAGACCTGTCTTTTTGGATAAAGATAACAAACGTTTGCGTAAATCTTAAGCAAACGTTTGTGAAAATATGCTATAATAAAAACATCGTAACTATGAAGGTACTGAATAGTTACAAAACATCAAAAGGAAATTCGGAGATAGGATTAAAAAACTCGAAAAGGCATAACAGAAATCAGAAAACAGGAGGAAAATTAAAATGTTAGTACCAATGAGAGCAATTCTGGATGCAGCAGACAAAAATGATTATGCGCAGGGTGCATTTAACGTAAATGCTGAGTGCCAGGCAAAAGCAGCGGTTGAGATCCATGAGCTGTTAAGAAGCCCTGCAATTATCCAGGGAGCAGATCTTGGAAACGGATTTATGGGTGGATGCACTGATTTTGCTAATTCTACATTAGAAGACAAAAAAGCAGGCGCAAAGAATATCGGAAACGCAGTAAAAAAATACGGCGAAGACAGCCCCATTCCGATTGCACTTCACTTAGACCACGGCAGAAACTTTGATTCCTGTGTAGCAGCGATCGAAGGCGGATATACAAGTGTTATGATCGACGGAAGTTCTCTTCCATTCGATGAAAACGTAGAATTAACACGTGAAGTTGTAAAATATGCACACGAGAGAGGTATTACAGTAGAAGGTGAGCTTGGTGTGTTAGCAGGTGTGGAGGATCATGTATTTGCTGCAACAAGCACATACACCAATCCATTAAGCGCAATTGAGTTCTTCCGTAAAACAGGTGTTGATGCATTGGCGATCAGCTACGGAACGATGCATGGAGCAAACAAAGGAAAGAATGCAGTGATCCGTAAAGAAATCGCGATCGCGATCAAAGAGTGCATGATGCATGAAGGAATCGAAGGATACTTAGTAAGCCATGGTTCTTCGACTGTTCCACAGTATATCGTAGAAGAGTTGAATGCACTTGGCAGTGAGATCACGAATGCATATGGTATTGATGTAAACCAGCTGGTAGAAGTAAGCCATTGCGGCATTAACAAGATTAACGTTGATACAGACATTCGTCTTGCAGTTACAAGAAATATGAAAGAGCTTTTCGCAAAAGATGCAGCGCTTAGAAATAGTGCTTCTGTTGGTCAGATTTATGAGTTATTAGAGAAGAAGAAAGCAGCATATGATCCACGAGTATTTATCACACCAATCATGGATACGGTTATGTACGGCAATGTTCCGGATGATGATGTTGCAAGAATCTGCAAATGCATCGAAGATGGTGTAAAAGAAGCAATCGCACCATTACTTGTAAAATTCGGAAGCTATGGAAAAGCACAGAAAGTAGAGCTTGTTACAATTGATGAGATGGCAGAGCGCTACAGAAAAGCAGGAATTTAATCTGGAATTAGAAAAAAGGGGCTGATTTCACAGCCCCTTTAAAAATCAGCGTACAGCGTGAATGATCATACTGACCCGTTTATAGATCAGAGCGGTGATCAGGGAAACGATAAATCCTTTCACCAGGTTAAATGGAGCAACTGCCAGGAACACGAAGGTCCATACGTTGCAGATGGCCGGGTTAATGGCTGCACCGGCAGCGATGATGGTGTCTAATGGCATAAAGTTGGAGTAGAATGGCAGCATGACCAACGCATTTAAAACAGCGCCCACGACAGCCATGATCATGGTTCCTGCGACCATGCCGACGATGGCGCCTTTTTTGGTTTTCTTGAATTGATAGATCAGTCCGGCTGGCAGAATCAGGGAACAACCGATGCAGACATTGGCAAATTCACCTACAAATCCGGTGGAAGTCGGTTTTAAGACTAATTTGACTAAGATTTTTACAAGCTCGATCACCGCGCCAGCCACAGGTCCTAAAGAGAAAGTACCGATCAGAACCGGGATCTCGCTGAGATCCAGAGTGTAAAAGGATGGAGCAATGAATGGAATCGGGAAGTCGAAAAGCATCAGGACGGCGCTCAAAGCACCGAACATGCCCATTAAGACGACATTTTTGATTGATAACAGATTGTGTTGTTTCATAAGATAATCCTCCTAAATGAAATATGGTGCAACGATATGGAATCGTTACAAGGTAGTTAAGTTCATCGTGAGGATGCTGTAAAAAAGAATGTGCCTTGGCACATTCTTGCGCCGAGCGCGGTCGCTTGCGACATGTTTCTTTTTCGCGCGAGTGTGATCCCGCGGAGCGTTTTTTATGTCATAGGGCGAAGTTTCCTATGAAGCTTCCTATGACATAAAAAAACCCCGGGAAATAGACCCGGGGCATTATGGCATGCGAAAATACAGCAGTTCCTTCTCTCATCCAGACTATACTGTCGGTTCTGGAATTACACCAGATCAGCTGTCATAAAAAACTATGGCAGGTCGCGGACTATACCGCCGGTGGGGAATCACACCCCGCCCCGAAGAACTTATGAATTTGATGTAGGCAATTATAGTACATACGAAATGAAAAATCAAGTATTTTTATTTTTTGAATTTCAAACTATAATGATAACATGACGTTGGGGTCAAAAGCTTTTGACCCCTCTGATACCGAATTGCAGGAATGTAGAGCAATCCATTGGAGTGAACAGATTGTTTGGATTATAACGATAAAGGAGGGATTCCATGAAGAAGAAACTGAGAAGTCTGCTTCGGATCGTGTTTGGTCGGACAGCCTTTATGCTGTTATTTATCATGTTACAGCTGGCATTCTTTTTTGGAATCGTTCACTGGATCAGCAGTGAGTATTCTCTGATCTCATACGCAGGACTTCATCTGTTAGGTACGCTGACCTGTATTTATATCTATAATAAGCCGGAAAATCCAAGCTTTAAGCTTTCCTGGATCATTCCGGTGCTGGCATTTCCGGTTTTTGGAACGTTATTGTATCTTTATGTGGAATTGGAGATCAGTGGACGGATCATTTCCAAACGGGCGAACCGGCTGGTGAAAGAATCACGGATCTATCTGCAGCAGGATCAGAAGGTGCTTTCCCATCTGGAAAATGAGGATGATCGTCTAAGTGGTTTGGTCAATTATGTGGGAGAGTTTGGTGGATTCCCTATTTATGAAAACTATACGGCAGAGTATTTTCCGAGTGGAGAGCAGAAGTTTGAACGGCTGAAGGAAGAGCTGGAAAAGGCACGGAAGTTCATTTTTATGGAGTATTTTATTGTAGAACACGGTGTTATGTGGGATACGATTCTGGAAATACTGGAAAGAAAGGCAAAAGAAGGGGTAGAAGTCCGGTTTATGTATGATGGCATGTGCTCTATCGCCCTTCTGCCATACCACTATCCGAAGATTTTGGAGGCCAAAGGCATTCATTGCCATGCCTTTGCGCCCATTAAACCGGCATTATCCACGTATCAAAACAATCGTGACCATAGAAAGATCGTGGTCATTGACGGTCACACGGCATTTACCGGCGGAGTTAATCTTGCAGACGAGTATATCAATGTGAAAGAACGTTTCGGCTATTGGAAGGATGTTGCCGTGATGATCAAGGGCGAAGCAGTAAAGAATTTCACGATCATGTTTTTGCAGATGTGGAATATCTGGGAGAAAACGCCGCTGGATTATGAAAAATACTTAAGCCATGATCTGCCGCAGCAGATCGAGGGGCGCAGATCTGAGGGCTTTGTGCTTCCTTATGGTGATTCTCCGCTGGATCATGAGCCGGTCGGGAAGATGGTCTATTTGGACATTCTAAATACAGCTAAGAAATATGTCCATATCATGACCCCATATCTGATCCTGGATGATGAGACGATCAATGCCCTGCGCTATGCTGCAAAACGGGGAGTGGATGTGAAGATCATCATGCCGGATATCCCGGATAAGAAATATGCATTCCTTCTGGCACACACGTATTATCTGGAACTGATGGATGCAGGAGTGCAGATCTACCAGTTCCGGCCCGGATTTGTACATGCCAAGGTATTTACCAGTGATGATACGAAGGCCGTGGTGGGCAGTATTAATCTGGATTTCAGAAGCCTGTACCATCATTTTGAGTGTGCAGCCTTCATGTATAAGAATCAGGTAGTAGGTGATATAGAGAATGATTTTCAGAGTACACTGGAGAAATGCCGCAGGATCGGACCGGAAGAGATTTTCCATGCACCGTTATGGAAAAAATTGGCAGGCACGATATTGAAGCTGATCGCGCCAATGATGTAGCGCCCAGAAAAAACAAGCGCCACCGTCCGGTGGCATTTGTTTTTTCTGGGGCGCTAACGAACGGGTCGTCTGCGCCAGCAGACAATCGAGCGCGTAAAGCGCGTGCCCGTGAGTCTTACGCCATGGCTGACAACATCGTTATATGGCGCTAACCAGAGTAAGAAAGAGAGGAAATGACAACGATGATCAACGCAGCTTTAGTTCTGGAGGGCGGCTCCCTTCGCTGTATGTTTACATCCGGAGTGTTAGATGTTTTTGTGGAGCAGGGCATCGAAATGTCCTATGTGAACGGTGTTTCTGCAGGTTCCATGTGTGGGCTGAATTATATCGCCAGGCATGTAGGCAGGAATCTGGAGATCAATACCCACTATCTCCATGACCGCCGTTATATCAGTATGAAGAATATGCTGAAGAAACGGCTGATCTTCAATTTTGATTTTTTGTTTGGCGAGTTAAGCCACGAACTGGTGCCATTTGATTATGAGACATTTGAAAATTCCCAACAGATCTTCGAGGCGGTTGCTACCCGCTGTAAGACCGGAAAGCCTGAATATTTTACCAAAGGTAAATGCAGTGATATTTATAAGGCAGTGGAGGCTTCTTCCAGTATGCCCCTGTTATCCCGCATGGTGACTCTGGATGGCAAAAAATATCTGGATGGCGGTATTTCCATGCCGATCGCCTATGAGCGCCCCATGGAGCTTGGATATGATAAGATCGTGCTGGTGCTGACACGGGAACAGGGATACCGCAAGCACCAGGAGGGCAGATGGATGAAGCGGGCTTATGACCGTTATTTTGCACCTCTTCCGAGTCTGCGCCAATCCCTGCGTGACATTCCGGAACGCTATAACCGGATCCAGGAGGAGTTAGACCGCCTGGAAGCAGAGGGAAGGATCTTTATCATCCGCCCGGACCGTCCGGTAGAGGTGTCCAGACTGGAGCAGGATGTTCATAAGATCCAGGCACTCTACGATGAGGGACGCCGGATCGCCCTGGAGCAGCTTCCGGCTTTAAAGAATTATCTGGAACTGCCACAGTAGAAAACTCAAAAAAAGATGTTGGGGTCAAAAAGTAATAAAAATAAAATTTCATCACAGAATGAACACAGAATGAACACAAACGCCTGTTAAAGTTATCGGCAGATAACTAGCAACGAACGGTTGAAAAGGAGTTTGTAGATGAAAAAGACAGTGAGATTCATGACTTCCGTTGCCGCAGTTGCCGTAGCTACTGCGGCAATTCCATTTTCTGCGGAGGCGTCCAGTAACTTTGAGATGAGAAAAAAAGTGGTTACTTTAAGCGGTATCGTGACTAGCAAAGACACGAACCAGTATATAACCAGAGGGGAATTTGCCAGAATGCTGGTCAACGCTTCTTCGTATAAAGAGTCTGCTTCAGCGACCACTTCCATGGCAGTTTTTCATGATGTTCTGGCATCCAACGAGTATGCCTCTTATATTCGCATCGCGACCAATAACGGCTGGATGAAAGCCTATCTGGGCGGTCAGTTTAAGCCGGATCAGCAGATCACCCTGCAGGAGGCGGCAAGAGGCGTGCTGGCCCTTCTTGGTTATACCAACGATGATTTTGCAGGAGACCAGAATGGAGCCCGCTGGAATAAATATACAGCCCTGGATCTTGGAAATGAGATCAGCAAACAGTCTAACGAGGTTCTGACCTGGACGGACGCGGTTAACCTGTTCTATAACACACTCTGTGCGGATACGAAGAATGGAACGGCTTATGCGAAGACCTTAGGCTATGAGATGAGCTCTGATGGTGAGGTGAATGCCCTGTCCCTGATGGATAACACCATGAAAGGACCAAAGTTAGTGAAGAGAAGCCATCGGATGGACGATGCAGTGCCATTTGACTTATCGGACGCTACCTTCTATCTGGATGGTAAGATCTCCACGTTAAGCGCTGTAAAACAGGCAAAGGAGAACGGATTTGTAGTTCTATATTACAACACCAACAGTAAGACTGTCTGGGCATACAGCTCCGAGGAGATCGGCGGTACCAATCAGACCGGTAAAGTGGCAATTGAAGGTGAGATCACCGGGATTTATTATAATTCTACCGATGTGATGACACCAAGCAGCCTCCAGCTTGACAATGATGAGAATGTTCAGTTTAAGCTGTCCAGCTCCGATGTTCAATTTGCATTTTCTATTTACGGCGATTATCAGGTCGGCGATAAAATTGTCCTGATCTGTGACGCCACCACCAATGCAGATGGCGATGTGTCCTATACGGTTGTTGATTATGTAGAATATTAAGAGGTACGAAAACATGGCTAAATTCAAGTTCCCCATACATCTTCCAGATAACATCCGGGAAAAATTCCCAAAATTCCAAAAAAATGGTGGGAAGAAAAACTGGAAAAAACTGACCAGAAAACAGAAAGGAATCTGTATCGGAGCAGGGATCGCTGTGATCCTGGTCGGCGGCATGATCATTTTTACGATGGGAAAAGGCAAGAAAGCCAGTGCAGAGGCTTCCGGGCAGCGGACAGCTACGGTTCAGCGCATGGATATCACATCCTCTCTTTCTTCCTCCGGTATGTTATCTCCAAAGGATACTTACAGCATCACTTCTCTGGTTTCCGGTGAAGTCATTTCTGCAGATTTTGAGGAGGGTGATCAGGTGGAGAAGGGGCAGGTGCTTTATGTGATCGACTCTTCTTCCATGGAATCGGAGTTAAGCTCTGTCCAGAATTCTCTGGAGAGGAATCAGGAATCCTATGATCTGGCAGTGGAGGATTACAATGAGGCAGTGGAGAAATACAGTGGAAATACCTACAAATCCACAGAAAGCGGCTATATCAAGACTCTTTACATAAAAGCAGGTGATAAAGTAGGAGCCAACACCCAGATCGCAGATATCTACAATGACAAACTCATGAAGCTGCGGGTGCCATTTTTAAGCATGGACGCAGGCAATATCGGTGTAGGAAATCAGGGCGTGATCACGCTTTCTGACACGGGAGAACAGCTTTCCGGAACTGTGATCGCGGTGGCAAATATGGAAGAAACGTTGTCCGGTGGCCAGGTAGTCCGCTATGTCACGTTCCAGGTGGAGAATCCGGGAGGACTGACAGAGAATATGTCTGCTTCGGCGCAGGTAGGTGATTTTCTGTGTGCCCAGGAGGGAACCTTCAGTGCAACCTTAGACAAGATCATGGTTGCAGATCTGGCTTCCAGTGTGGAGGTAGAGAGTCTCCTGGTCAATGAAGGGGATTATGTCAGTAAGGGAAGTGCCATTTTCAAAATGACACAGAAAACAGGTGATAATCTGATTCGCAGCTACAAGGATGCCATGGATAAGGCTAAGGAAAGCTTAGAGTCTGCACAGAGCAAGCTGGAGAGTACCCAGGATAATTATGATAATTATACCATTACGGCCCCCATTTCCGGAACTGTGATCACCAAGACCGTGAAAGCGGGTGATAAGATCAATGCAGGAGGCAACAGCACGGTAACGCTGGCGACCATCTATGATCTGTCAGAGCTGACCTTTGAGATGTCTGTGGATGAGCTGGATGTACAGAATGTCCAGGTAGGCCAGACGGTAGAAGTGACGGCGGATGCTTTTGAGGATCAGACCTTCAGCGGGAAAGTGACCAATGTCAGCCTTGCAAGCTCCTATTCCAACGGTGTGACCAACTATCCGGTAACAGTTACCATGGATGAGGTGGGAGGCCTGCTTCCGGGCATGAATGTGGATGGCAATATTATTCTCGATCAGGCAGAGGATGCTCTGGTGATTCCGGTGGATGCCCTGATGCGTGGAAACAAGGTCTATGTGAAGGATGCTTCTGTTACAGAGCAGCAGGGCAATGTACCGGCTGGATTTAAGTCAGTGGATGTGGAAACCGGGCTTACCAATGATGATTATGTAGAGATCGTAAGCGGTTTATCGGAAGGCGATGAGGTCTATGTGGCAGAATCCACGGTTTCCAGCAATCAGATGATGATGCCCGGCGGCGATATGGGCGGCATGGGCGGAGGTCCTGGCAGTGGCGGTCAGGGAGGTCCTGGCGGCGGAGGTCCAGGCGGCGGTGGCGGCCAGGGAGGCCCGGGCGGTGGCGGCGGACGCCCATAAGACCGCAAGATCGTCCGCAGAACGTTAGGAATCACAGGCAGAAATCCCCGGTGATTGAACAACTGATGTCATGCATTTGGAGGTAACATATGGCAGAGCCATTGATTGAATTAAAAAATATCTATAAGATTTACCATATGGGTGATGAGGAGGTCCGGGCCAGCGATGGCGTCAGCCTCTCCATTGACCGGGGAGAGTTTGTGGCCATTGTCGGTAAATCCGGAAGTGGTAAATCAACCCTGATGAATATCATCGGCGCCCTGGATGTGCCGACAGAGGGCGAATATATCTTAGGCGGCGAGGACGTCAGCGAGATGAGCGACGACCAGCTTGCACAGATCCGGAATAAGATGATCGGATTTATTTTCCAGCAGTACAACCTGCTTCCTAAGTTGAATCTGTTGGAGAATGTGGAGCTGCCATTGTTGTATGCCGGAGTGCCTGTCCAGGAGCGCAAGGAGCGGGCCTTAAAATCGTTAGCAAAGGTTGGACTGGAGGAAAAATGGAAAAATCTGCCCAACCAGTTATCCGGCGGCCAGCAGCAGAGGGTTTCCATCGCCAGGGCACTGGCGGGAGAACCGTCCCTGATTTTGGCGGATGAGCCGACCGGCGCGCTGGATTCCAGAACCAGCCGGGAAGTATTAAATTTCTTGAGACAGTTAAACGAAGAAGGAAATACCATCGTCATGATCACCCATGATAATTCCATTGCTTTAGAGGCAAAACGGGTGGTACGGATCAAGGATGGTAAGATCAATTTTGACGGAGATGTGAAAGACTATGCTGCAATCATTCAAGCTGGCAATTAAAAGTATACGGAGCAACAAAATGCGGTCGTTTCTGACCATGCTTGGTATCATCATCGGTGTTGCCTCGGTCATTATCTTAGTAAGTCTGGTCAATGCCTATATGTCCTATATGACAGAGAGCTTTGCCAGTCTGGGAACCAATCAGATCTCTGTCAATATGATTAATCTGTCATCCCGTTCGGTATCAGTGGATGAGATGTATGAGTTTTATGAGGAGCACACGGATCTGTTTGACCATATGACTCCTATGGTATCGGTAAGTACTACCGTAAAGCATAACAGTGATACCATGTCCTCCACCAGTGTCAGCGGAGTGAGTGAAGATTACCTGGCGATCAAGGACTATGATCTGGTCCAGGGACGGAATATCCAGTATTCAGATATTACCTCCAGACAGAAGGTCTGTGTGATCGGCTATTATGTGGCCAGCGAGCTGTACGGAAGTCCGGAGAAGGCCATTGACGAGACCATCAAGATTGGAGGATATGCTTACCGGGTGGTCGGTGTGGTGGAACGTCAGGATGAGGATGATTTAGAAGATGGCGGAACCGATGATTTTGTATGGCTGCCTTATAGCTGTGCCGTTAAAATGGCCAGAAATGCCAACATCAACAACTATACCTTTACGATCATGGATCTGACTACAGCATCGGAGGCTACGGCTCTGATCGAGAATTTCCTTTATGAAACCTTTAAAGATGATGATCTTTACAATGTGACCGCCATGAGCGAGATGCTGGACTCCTTAAATTCCATGATCGCTATGGTATCTGCCGGGCTTGGCGGTATTGCAGGAATCTCCCTTCTGGTAGCCGGTGTGGGCGTTATGAATATTATGTTAGTGTCTGTCACGGAGCGTACCCGTGAGATCGGTATCCGGAAAGCCTTAGGAGCCAGAAAAAGCGTGATCTTACAGCAGTTTGTGATCGAGGCGGCAGTGCAGAGCGCCATGGGCGGTATCATCGGCATCATCATTGGAAGCATCGCGACTACAACCGTTGGAAAACTGGCTGGCTTAAATGCTACGCCAACCCCGATGGCAGTGATCGTGTCCTTCAGTGTTTCGGTTGCCATTGGCCTGTTCTTCGGCTATATGCCGGCAAGACGGGCGGCAAGCCTGAATCCGATCGATGCGCTGCGGAGCGAGTAAATTTGCATTATCATCCTTCAGGTGGTATACTCTGGAAAAAGAGGACCATCTGGAGGATTTTTTGATTATGAAAGTTGTGGATATGCATTGCGATACGATCGCAGAGATCTATGAAAGAAGAAAAAAGGGTGAAAGCATTGATTTAAGAAAGAATGGACTGCATCTGGATCTGGAGAAAATGAAGAAAGGGGATTATTTTTTACAGAATTTTGCCCTGTTTACGTCTCTTAAGAACGTTGAACGTCCTTTTGAACACACCTGTCGTCTGGCAGAGACCTTCTATGAAGAAATGGAGGCCAACAAAGACCTGATCGGCGTGGTGAAAACTTATGAAGATATTGAGGAAAACTGGAAGAAAGGGAAAATGTCTGCCCTGCTTACGATTGAAGAAGGCGGAGTTTGTCAGGGCGATCTGATGCTTTTGCGTTTCTTTTATCATCTGGGTGTCCGTATGATGACGCTGACCTGGAATTATCCTAATGAGCTGGGGTATCCGAACCGCCTGGCATCGAACAGCAGCTATTTCCCATCCGATGGAGAGGATGATACCGTACATGGACTGACAGAAAAAGGAATCCAGTTCGTGGAGGAGATGGAGCATCTGGGTATGATCGTGGATGTTTCCCATCTGAATGACGCCGGTTTCTGGGATGTGATTCGGTATACGAAAAAACCATTTGTTGCCAGCCATTCCAATGCCCGTGCCCTGGTTCCGGATTGTCCAAGGGATCTGACTGATGACATGATCCGTGCGTTATCGGAGCGCGGTGGTGTTGCAGGAATCAACTATTTTCCGCCATTTTTAAGCGCTCAGGATCCGAAAGCAGACAGAAGCGCATATCAGAGCCGAATCTCAGATATGATCCGTCATATGAAGCATATGAAACAAGTAGGCGGCATCCAGTGCATCGGTCTGGGATCTGATTTTGATGGAATCCATGGAGATCTGGAGATGAAAGACGGTTCCGAGCTTCCAAAGCTGGAGTGGGCTATGCGGAAAGAAGGATTCACGGAAAGTGAGATCGAGGCGGTATTTTATGGAAATGTGCTGAGAGTTTATAAAGAAGTGTTATAGATAGAAAATAGTACTAAATAATTACACAAAAACAATAAAACAGCTGCGATAATCCGAGTAAGGGGAAATAATGAATCATTGATTGGCAGTAATCAGATTTAACATGCGGATTATATACGGCTGTTTTATTGTTTTATTTTCTTTATTGGGGTTTTGGTACAGTCCATATTGTAAATGGAATGCAAGAAAAATTCAAATACAAAAAATATTATATATTCTATAAGAAAAATCTTATTGAAAACGCTTACAACAAATTTCTGACACTTTAACGCTTTAAAATCATTAAAATTTAAAGCCATATAACGTTGACGTAGCAAAAGATTTGTAGTAGAATATAGAGAAATCGTAGCTGTGAAGGGACTGAACAGTTACAAAATCTTGAAGAAAGAACGGGGAGAGCAATTATGAAGAAAACAGGAAAACTTTTATCAATGATTCTTGCAGGAACGATGGCACTGTCTATGGCTGGATGTGGCAGCAACACGGCAGAGACTACTGCGGCAGCAACAGAAGCGGCAAAAACAGAAGCAGTTTCTGAGTCCAAGGCAGGTGCAGCGAGTGACAAAACCTACAAGATAGGCATCTGCCAGCTGGTACAGCATGATGCGTTAGACGCAGCAACAAAGGGCTTTAAAGATGCCCTGACAGAAGCATTTGGTGATGCGGTCACGTTTGATGAGCAGAATGCCCAGGGTGATTCCAATACCTGTTCTACCATTATTAACAGCTTTGTATCCGATAACGTAGACCTGATCCTTGCCAATGCAACACCGGCATTACAGGCAGCACAGGCCGGAACCAATGAGATCCCGATCCTGGGTACTTCCGTTACCGAGTATGGCGTGGCATTAGGAATCGATGGATTTGATGGTACCGTAGGCGGCAACATTTCCGGTACTTCCGATCTGGCTCCACTGGATGAGCAGGCAGCGATGTTACATGAGCTGTTCCCGGATGCAAAGAACGTAGGATTGTTATATTGCTCCGCAGAGCCAAACTCCCAGTATCAGGTAGATACCGTGAAGGCAGCTCTGGAAGAGCTTGGATATAGCTGTGAGTACTATGCGTTCTCTGACTCCAACGATCTGTCCACCATCGCAACCAAGGCAGCTTCTGAGAGCGATGTACTTTATGTTCCGACCGATAACACAGCAGCTTCCAACACAGAGATCATCAACAACATCTGCCAGCCGGCAGGCATTCCGGTGATTACAGGCGAAGAGGGTATCTGCTCCGGATGCGGTGTAGCAACTCTTTCCATCAGCTACTACGATTTAGGTGTGGCAACTGGTAAGATGGCAGTAAAGATCTTAAATGGTGAGTCTGACATCTCTGAGATGCCGATCGAGTATGCACCACAGTTCACAAAGAAATATAACCCAACGATCTGTGAAGCATTAGGAATCGAGGTTCCATCCGATTATGTAGCAATCGGCGAATAGTCATCATACAAAAGCAATACAAGACAGCGTGAATAGAAGCAGCGGAAGGGAAAAAGCCTTTCGCTGCCTTTTCGCTAAAAAGAGTGCTGCTGCTTGGCGGCATTACCACAAAAGGATGAGGTGAAAAAGATGAATATTATGAGTTTGGTGAATGCTTTGCCGGGAGCGGCGGCGCAGGGCCTGATCTGGGGAATCATGGCAATCGGGGTTTACATTACTTACCGGATCCTGGATTTTGCGGATCTGACTGTGGACGGTTCTTTATGTACCGGCGGCGCAGTCTGCATTATGCTGATGTTGAAGGGGTGCAACGTCTGGGCAGCTATGGCCGGTGCCCTGGTTGCGGGTATGTTAGCTGGTTTTGTGACTGGATTTTTCCATACATTCATGGGAATTCCGGCAATTTTATCTGGTATTTTAACACAACTTGGTCTGTGGTCCGTGAACTTGAAGATTATGGGAAAGGCGAATCAGGCCATCAATGTAGACAAATACAAGCTTTTGGTGTCTCTGCGTTTTATTAAGAACGTCCCTTTTTATAAAAATACGATCCTTCTGGTGGCAGTGATCATCGTAGTGCTGATCGCAGTTCTGTACTGGTTCTTTGGAACTGAGATGGGATGCTCCCTGCGTGCTACCGGATGCAATGACAAGATGGCAAGAGCACAGGGAATCAACACCGATTTCAGCCGTGTTCTTGGTCTGATGGTATCCAATGGTCTTGTAGGGCTTTCTGGTGCGCTGCTTGCCCAGTATCAAGGCTTTGCCGATATCAACATGGGCCGTGGCGCCATTGTCATTGGTCTGGCTGCAGTGATCATCGGAGAGGCGATCTTCGGCAAGATCTTCCATAACTTTGCGCTTCTGTTATTCAGTGTCAGCCTTGGTTCCATCGTGTACTATCTGGTTTTACAGGTAGTGATCTGGATGGGTATCGATACCGATTTATTAAAACTCCTTTCCGCAGTGGTAGTTGCCATTTTCTTAGCAATTCCGGTATGGAAAGCAAGATATTTTACAAAACCTGTGAAAAAAGGAGGAAAAAACTAATGCTGCAGATCAAAGAAATATCCAAGACCTTTAATCCTGGAACGGTGAATGAGAAAAAAGCGCTTCGTTCCCTGAGCCTGACGCTGGCAGATGGGGATTTTGTAACTGTGATCGGTGGAAATGGAGCTGGCAAGTCAACACTTTTAAATGCCATTGCAGGAACCTGGTTTGTGGATGAGGGAAAGATCTTTCTGGATGATAAAGATGTTACCGGACTTCCGGAATATAAGCGTGCCAAATTCCTGGGCCGTGTGTTCCAGGATCCAATGAATGGAACGGCTGCCACCATGGAGATTGAAGAGAACCTGGCGCTGGCATTCCGCAGAGGCGACAAGCGTACCTTGAGGATCGGAATCACCCAGGCAGAGCGGAAGATGTACCGGGAAGTCCTTGCAAGACTGGGGCTTGGCCTGGAAAACCGTATGACCTCCAAGGTAGGACTGCTTTCAGGTGGTCAGAGGCAGGCGCTGACCCTTTTGATGGCTACCTTAAAGAAACCAAAGGTATTGCTTTTGGATGAACATACTGCAGCTCTGGATCCGAAAACTGCGGCAAAAGTCCTGGATACGACAGAAGCAATCGTCAATGAAAACCATTTGACCACTCTGATGATCACTCATAACATGAGAGATGCCATTCAGATCGGCAACCGCCTGATCATGATGAACAATGGTCAGATCATCTACGATGTGGCAGGAGAGGAAAAAAAGAAGCTGACGGTAGAGGATCTGCTTCGTAAATTTGCGGAGGCCAGTGGTGAAGAATTTGCCAATGACCGGATGATGCTGGCAAAATAGTCTGTTCAACAGGTATTGGAACTGTCATTTCGAAAGGTAGAAATGACAGTTTTTTTTGGGCTAATGAAAATGCTGTGATGATTCTTTTCATGGGATCAGGATTTCTGGTTGCGGGATGGAAAATCCTGCGCTAGAATGAAACATGTCTGATTTTGAAATTGGAACAAGGGAGAATGGGACAAAAATCTATGACAATAGCTGTTGCAGTCACCTTAAGCCAGAGCACCTTTGCCATGACAGGCTTAAATGGTGGGCTTGTGATCCAGTGGAATCTGGTGCTGGTGGCGGCGATTCTGGGATTTTTCATCGGATAGGAGGAGAGAGTATGAATTTTAACAATCTGTTCAATATGCAGGGCATGCTATTCGCTGTGATGCTTTTGGGGCTGTTTTTGAGAAAAAAAGGGATGATCACCAATGAGGGGAAAGCCCTTTTAACGGATCTGGTCATTGATGTGACATTGCCAGCCAGTATTTTAAAGGCATTCCAGATTGAATTTTCCATGGATATTTTAAAAAGCTGCATTGTGATCTTTATTCTGGCTATTGTGATCCAGATCTTTTCCTGGGCGGTTGGATTTGTGCTGTATCCGGGCTTTGACCCGAAGCATAAAAAAGTGCTTCAGTATGCCACCATCTGTTCCAATGCAGGAATCCTGGGAAATCCGATCGCAGAAGGAATCTTCGGTTCCATGGGACTTTTGTATGCATCTGTTTATCTGATCCCGCAGAGGACATTTATGTGGTCCCTGGGACTGACTTATTTTACCGAGTGTCCAGATAAAAAGACTCTGGCGAAAAAGGTACTGACCCATCCGTGTATTCTGGCAGTGTTTTTCGGATTTATCCTGCTGATCACTCAGGTACAGCTTCCAGGTGTGGTCAACCAGACGATCAAAACACTGGCCAATGCCAACACGGCTACCTGTATGATCCTGATCGGCTCGATTCTGGCCGGTGTACCCTTCAAAAGTCTGGCTGGGAAAGATACGCTGTACTATTCCTTTGTCCGTCTGATCCTGATGCCGCTTCTGATCTGGGGCGGATGCCGTCTGGCCGGAATTGACAGTCTGGTGACCAACATCTCCGTGGTATTAGCAGGAATGCCTGCGGCAAGCGTTACTGCGATCCTGGCAGAAAAATATGATTCTGACGCGGAGTTTGCCACCCGCTGCGTGGTCCTTTCCACTCTGCTTTCCGTTGTGACGGTGCCGCTGCTATGTATCTTTTTAACTGCGTTTACGGCGTAAGAATTTCGTCAGAAGTTGTCAGAAAACTGTAGAACATGCTAAGGGATTGGTAAAGTCTTATTTTCCATATTTTGCTATAATAAATCCATAAAGAACTTCAGAAATGAAGAAAGGAGCAGATATGATGAAAATGATGACATTCTTACGGACTTCCCTTTTACTGGTAATAGCAGTTGTATTCTGCTCCGGTTTTGCGTTGATCGGAAAAGGATATCAGGTATACAAAGAAGCAGAAAGCCGGATCGGCCTTTCAGAAAAGGTACAGGAGATCCGGTCGAAAGATACCTTCACCTCCATCGAAGATCTTCCGGAAACTTATGTGAATGCGGTGGTGGCAGTGGAGGACAAGCGGTTCTTTAGACATCCGGGAATCGATTTTCTGGCAGTAGGACGGGCGCTGCTCCATGACATCCAGGCAGGCAGATATGTGGAGGGCGGAAGCACCATCACCCAGCAGCTGGCGAAGAATTTGTATTTCAGTCAGGAAAAGCAGCTGACCAGAAAGATCGCAGAAGTGTTTGTGGCACTGGATCTGGAGAGAAGCTATAGCAAGGATGAGATTTTTGAGCTTTATGTCAACAGTATCTATTTTGGTGACGGCTACTATGGAATCGGCAGCGCAAGCATGGGATATTTTGAACTGGAACCGTCCAAGATGAGCGATTACGAAAGTACCCTGTTAGCAGGTGTTCCAAACGCACCGTCCAGATATGCCCCAAGCAAATACTTAGACCGGGCAGAGAAACGTCAGCTTCAGGTGCTTCGCAGAATGGAAGCCTGTGGGTATTATTCCAGAGAAGAGGCGGAGACAGTGGCAGAGACTGCGGCGCTGGCATTTGCAAACTGATTAGTACCGGCGGGCGCTTATGAATAAAAGAAATGAATGAATCACAAAAGAAAATCCAGAATGGCAGGGACATAAGATGTCTAAACCATTCTGGATTTTTTATTTCATAAGAAAGTGTATCCTGTGAAACCTTATACGTCTGGTCAGGTGGGTGGCACCAGATGATATCTGAAAAATTATGGGTCAACTGTGCAAAAACGGCGTCTCCACCGCCGTCATAATGCTGATGAGGTCACGCATGTATTTGGTCAGATACAGGTCTTTCCGGTGGCATAAGTAGAAGCTTCTGCGGTTTTCGATTCCCTTAATGGGATAGACATTGGCAAATTCATACATATCCGGTGACATCTCAATATAGTTGATGGGGCAGATCATCACCGCATCGCAGGCAATGGCGGTGCGTTTTCCTACCTCAATACTGATGGTTTCCAGCAGGATCTCCGGGTGAATATCATAGGTAGTAAATAACCGGTCCTGGGTGTTGCGGACACTGTGTCCGTGTTTGCTGCAGACAAATTTTTCGTTTTTGGCTTCACGGATATCGATCTGGGTTCCGGATGGAATCCGTCTGGCAATATCAGATTTTTTACTGGTTAACAGGACCAGCTCTTCATCTTCTATTAAAATGTAATTCAGTTCGTCATGTTTGGGATAGGTGGTCATACATCCAAGATCCACAGCACCTTCCAGAACTAGATTCTCCGTGGTGGCAGAACCATGTTCGAAGAGCTCCAGATTCACATGAGGATATAATTTTTTGAATTTTGGAAGCATATATGGAATAACCTGCATAGCTCTCTGGACAGGAATTCCAAAACGAATGGTACCATGCTCCTCCTCATTGATCTCCTGGATCTCGCGGGCTAAGTTCTGGTTGATGGTTAAGATCTGCTTGGCTGCCTCGATATATTTTTCTCCGGCAAACGTGAGGGTGATGGGGTCTGTGTTACGGTTAAAAATCGGCGCCCCAAGATTGTTTTCCACCAGCTTGATCATCTGGCTCAGGGAAGGTTGTGAAACATATAGTTTTTTTGCTGCATTGGTAATACTGCCTTCCTGCAGGACGGTCAGCATATATTGTGCGTGTTTCGTGTTCATATGGTTACCCCCATCGAATATTTGAGATTCCAGGTCACACGGACATTCGGATTGAAATTATCATAGCACAATTCACCGTTTGAATCAATGAAAGAACTTCGACATTATAGGTTTTTTATTATGCAAAATATAAGAGTATTTGTATTTGTCTAATGTCTGTGTACGTGATAAAATGCAACTCAGAAAAATGAATGAGAAAAATTCATTTTATATGAACAAAAAGTAACAATATATCTAAAATCTCAGGAGGAAGAGACATGGAAATCAAGAAATCCGCTATGGCGGGCACTCTGGAATCCAGCGATGCCCAGGTAACTGTTGAGCCTGGTAACGGAAGTGTTGAACTGACCATCGAGAGCAGTGTCATTCATCAGTTCGGCAGACAGATCAAAGCAACGGTATTAGAAACCTTAAAACGTCTGGAGGTAACTGACGCAAAGGTAACCGTTGTAGACAAGGGCGCTTTAGACTGTACATTAAAGGCAAGAGTTGAGTGTGCAGTTTACCGTTCTAATGACGTGACTGAGAATCTTCCATGGGGAGGTGTGATTAAATAATGAGCCATCCAAATAAGAAAAGATTAAGACGTTCCATGATGTTTTTAAACTGCCAGAAACCAGGTCTGATCAAGGATCCATATATCTACAAGCCAGATTCCATCATGTTAGACCTTGAGGACGCAGTTGCTGAGAACCAGAAAGACGCAGCAAGATATTCCTTATATCATGCATTACAGGAGATCGATTACAGAGGCGTTGAGCGGGTTGTCCGTATCAATGGTCTGGACACTCCACACTGGAAAGAAGATATCCGTGTCTGTGTAGCAGGCGGCGCTGATACCATCCGTATCGCAAAAACTGAGAGTGCACAGGATGTACATACCGTAGAAGAGCATGTACTGGCAGCAGAGAGAGAGTTTGGCAGACCAGAAGGCTCTACTCTGTTGATGGCAGCTCTGGAATCCTGTAAAGGTGTCTTAAACGCATTAGAGGTCTGCAAGTCTTCTGACCGTCTGATCGGTATCGCACTTTCCGGTGGTGACTACACCAAGGATCTGCAGACTGTGATCACAGGTACCGGCGTTGAGTTACAGGGCGCAAGACAGCAGATGATTATCGCAGCAAGAGCAGCTGGTGTACAGTGCTGGGATACCGTATTTACGAATCTGGATGCAATGGATGTATTTGAAAAAGAAGTACAGATGATCAAGATGATGGGCTTTGATGGTAAATCCTTAGTAAACCCAAGACAGATCGACATCGTACATAAAGTCTTCACACCAACCCAGAAGGAGATCATTTTCGCTGAGAAAGTGGTTCGTGAGATCGATGAAAAGAAAGCTCAGGGTATCGGCGTATTTACCGTTGATGGCAAGATGATCGATATTGCATTCTATGACGGAGCAAAGAGAACCATCGCACTTGCCAAGGCATCTGGCGTATATGAGGGGGATTTGTAAGATGATTAATGCAGTTGGAAGAGATATACCACAGGAAGTAATCGACGCAACCGGCAAAAAGGTATTTGAGGGCGTCTATGCTTACGATAATTATGAATACAAAAAAGCTGCACCAACCGTTCACACAGTATGTGATCCAAAACGCAGCAAGATGGTTGAGAATATCCATGACGCATTAGTAAAATGCGGCATCAAAGACGGTATGACCATTTCCTTCCATCATCATTTCCGCGAGGGAGATTACATCGTAAACATGGTAATGGAAGAGATCCACAACATGGGTATCAAGGACATTACCATCTGTGCGAGCTCCTTAGGAAAGGCTCATGATCCGATCGTTCCTTATATCGAGGACGGCACCATCGTAGGAATCCAGTCTTCTGGTGTACGTGGCAAGATCGGTGAGGCGATTTCTACCGGTAAATTAAGAGACTTGGCGATCATGCGTTCCCACGGCGGACGTGTGCGTGCAGTAGAGTCCGGCGAGGTACATATCGATATCGCATTTATCGGTGCACCTACCTGTGATGAGTACGGCAACATGAGAGCAAACGGCGGAAAGAGCGACTGCGGCGTATTATCCTATGCAATGGTAGACGCTGAGTATGCTGACAAGGTAGTTGCGATCACAGACTGCTTAGTACCATTCCCGAACGTTCCGGCAAGCATTTCTATGGTTCACGTAGATTATGTATGTGTTGTTGACGAGATCGGCAACCCGGCGAAGATCGCAACTGGTGCTGCAAAGCCAACCACTGATGTTCGTAAAATCATGATGGCTGACTACTGTACCCAGTTTGTAATCAATACTCCATACTTCAAAGAGGGCTTCTCTTATCAGACTGGTGTCGGCGGCGCATCCATCGCTTCCACCATTTCTCTGGGCAAGATCATGGAAGAGAGAGGAATCCACATGGGCTTAGGCCTTGGCGGTATCACCACTCCTATGTGCAACCTGTTAGAGAAAGGCCTGGTTAAGACTTTAGTTGATACACAGGATTTTGATATGGGCGCAATCGAGTCCATCAAGAAGAATCCAAACCACATCGAGATCTCTGCATCCGAGTACGCAAACCCATTCAACAAGGGCGCTTATGTCAATAAGCTGGACTTCGTGATCTTAGCTGCTCTGGAGGTTGATGTGAACTTTAACTGTAACGTGGTCGTAGGTTCTGATGGTATGATCACTGGCGCTCAGGGTGGACATCCTGACACAGCAGCTGGTGCAAAATGTACTATCGTGATTGCTCCGCTGTTACAGGGACGTATTCCTGCAATCTGTACCAACGTTACTACCGTTACCACACCTGGCGACAGCGTAGACGTTGTCATCACAGATTACGGTATTGCCATCAACCCGAAGAGACAGGATCTGATCGAGTGCATGAAGGATGTAAAGCTTCCATTCTGCACCATCGAAGAACTGCGTGATAAGGCTTACTCCATCGTAGGCGAGCCTGATCCGGTACAGTTCGGCGACAGAGTTGTTGGTATTATCGAGGGTCGTGACGGTACCATCATGGACGTAGTAAGAGAAATTAAGAATTACGAGTTTAAAGACTGATCGGTTTTACGATATTTACCGGGCGAATTGGGAAGCGCCGGGTCAATATACAAGGCGGCTGTGAAAGGAAGCAGCTGCGGACAAACTAAGGGGTGGGGACCTCTTGTTTGACAATACAATCTTATATTGAAGGTAAAGTATGTCAGAAGTATTAGTAGGTATTCTGGGTTTTCTCTGCATCGTAGCCATCGTAGTTACCCTGTTTAAGAGTAAAACCATGCCAAGTATGGCATTCATCATTTTCCCGTCCATCCTTGCACTGATCCTGATCGCTGGTGGATACTACAGCATCGATGAGGTCGGTAAACTGATCAAGGGTGGTTTCGGTAGTACAGGTTCAACAGCAGCGCTGTTCGTATTCTCCGTACTGTTCTTCGGTATCATGACCGATGCCGGAATGTTTGATGTGATCATCAACAAGTTAATGAAGTTTGTAGGCGACAATGTCATCGGCGTAACTGTTATGACAGCGATCATCGCTCTGATCGGACATCTGGACGGAGGCGGCGCTTCCACATTCCTGATCGTTGTTCCGGCAATGCTCCCTGTTTACAAGAAGATGCATATGCGTCCAACCACTTTGTTAAGAGTTGCCGTTCTGGCAATGGGTGTATTAAACCATGATGCCATGGGCAGGTCCTACCATGAGAGCTGCTTCCGTACTGGGTATTGAAGCAGGCCAGTTATGGGGAAAACTGATCCCGGTTCAGGTTTTTGGTATTGTTCTGTGTCTGGCACATGCTGTTTTAGCAGGTGTTCAGGAGAAGAAAAGAGGCGCTGGTCTTCATGGCAAGCTTGCTGAAGCAGCTGGCGCAGTTGATGCAGCAGAAGAGGAACAGCATCAGAAGGATGAAAATGAATATGCAAGACCAAAGCTGTTTGTATTTAATATCTGCTTAACCATCGCGGTGATTGCTATGCTGGTTTGGGACAAATTCCCAAGCTACTTCCCATTCATGCTTGGCGTTGCAGCAGCTCTGTTAGTAAACTACACACCAATCAAGCTTCAGAAGAAGATGATCAACCGTCACGCAGGCCCAGCTCTGATGATGTGCTCCACTCTGATGGGTGCAGCAGTTCTGATGGGTATTCTGGTATACGGCTTCAACGCAAATGGCGCTGCAGCAATCGCAAAACCAGGTGTCGAGATGGCAAAAACTTCTGTAGTAACCAACATGGCACAGATCATTTCCATGGTTATGCCAGCAGCTTTAGGACAGCATCTGCCACTGGTAATCGGTATTCTTTCCGTACCGTTAGCACTGTGCTTCGATACGGACTCCTATTTCTATGGTATGCTTCCAGTTATGATCGCAATCGGTGCTTCCTTCGGTGTAGAAGCTTACCCAATCGCAATCGCTATGGTTGTCTGCCGTAACTGTGCAACCTTCATCAGCCCGATGGTACCTGCTACACTGCTTGGTATCGGTCTGGCAGATGTGGATATCAAAGATCATATCAAATGTTCTTTCGGATATGTATGGGGCTTCTCCATTATCTGTATGATCTTTGCTGCGATCATTGGTCTTCTGCCATTCTAATAGCATAGTCACAACAAAGCCTGAGGTTTTCGGACCTTGGGCTTTTTTTATAATTTTTTAATAGGATCGACAAAATTCCAGCCGGGCTTTCCATTGCCAGTATGCCAAAACTGTGATATACTAAATTGATATGATATCAGGGTCAAAAAGTCAGAAGGTTGACGTGGGCTTGCCTGCAGGAAAACTTTTGACCTTGTGCCCCAAACAACCAGGCCAGAGATCTTTTAAGTGTGCATAAGGAGTGTATTTATGCTGAATGAAGACAAAATAAAGCTGATGACCAGTATTTCCATGTTGGAGAAAAAAGAGGGAAAGTATCTTTTTCCTGTGAGACAGTATTTTCGTAGTGACTACATCGGAAAGAATCTCCTGAAAGCCCTGATCGGCTATACGTTCTGCTGGATTCTGGGAGGTACCCTCGTATTGTTGTACCGGGCAGAAGACCTGTTTTCCATATTGGATTTTGAGCAGATAAAGGGAGGTGCGCTTTGGGCGGCAGCTGCCTATATTCTGGGTCTGGTGCTGTACCTGATCATTGCGTATGTGGTCTATGCAGGACGTTATGAGCATGGAGTCCGCGGAATGAAGGTATATGTATCGAAGTTAAAACGTCTGGATAAGCGGTACGAGTTTCAGAACCGGACGAAAGAAATGGGCAGGAGGTAACCGACCATGATCGCGCTTTTGGTGTTAAAGGAAAAATTGAAACAGTTTTACAGCAAATACAGTATCTATGTGACACTGGCGGTGAAGTTTCTGCTTGGATGTCTGACCTTTGCCCTGATTAGTGGTAATATTGGCTTCATGGCAAAATTAAACAATCCGGTGATCCTGATAGGCCTGGCAGTGGTGTGTGCGTTCCTTCCATATGGAGTGATCGTATGTCTGGCTGCAGCAGTGGTGCTTGCCCATTTGAGCAGTGTGTCATTGGAACTGACCCTGATTCTGGCGGTATGTTTCCTGATCATCGCGATTTTGTATTATGGATTTCAGCCTGGGGACAGTTGTCTGCTGCTGCTGACTCCGATTTTTTATCATTTCAAGATCCCATATGCCATTCCGCTTCTGGTTGGACTTTCCGGAAAACCGGTGTCTGCGGTTCCGGTGGGCTGTGGAACATTTGTATATTATACCCTTCTGTATGTAAAGCAGAATGCAGGGATTTTGACAAATGACGCATCCATGGACATTACCCAGAAGTATGTGCAGATCATGAAGAGTCTGATGTTTAACCGTCTGATGCTGGCGATGATCGCAGCATCCCTGGTCAGTGTGATCGTCGTTTATCTGATCCGGCGTCTGTCTGTGGATTATGCCTGGATCATTGCGATCGTGGCAGGTGCGGTGGCTCAGTTAGCGGTCGTGTTTATCGGTGATTTTGTCTTTGATGTATCTGTGCCGATCCTCCAGCTTCTGATCGGAACGCTGGTTTCCATGGCCATTGCGGGGATTTACAATTTTATGATTTTTTCGGTGGATTACACCAGAACTGAATATACACAGTTTGAAGATGACGATTATTATTATTATGTAAAAGCAGTTCCGAAGATGAACATTGCCGCACCAGATGTGAAGGTGCAGAAGATCAACAGCACCAAAACGCGGCGTCCGGCAGTAAAAGAAGAAAACAGATGAAACGAAGATAGAAGATAGAAGATAGAAGATTAGGGAGGTGAGGACATGTCAGATTTTCTGGGTACATTGTATGCGTGGATTTCTTTTGTACCGAAGATCACCAAAACCAATGTATTGGAGATCGTGATACTTGCGTTTGTGATCTATGAGATCATGGTATGGATCAAGAATACCAGGGCATGGACTCTGTTAAAGGGAATTGTGGTGATCCTGGTATTTGCAGTGATGGCATGGATCTTAAAATTATATACAATCTTGTGGATTCTGGAAAAGACGGCGCTGATCGCTACGACAGCTATCGTGATCATTTTCCAGCCGGAATTGCGAAAAGCACTGGAGCAGCTGGGAAGCAAGAACCTGATTTCCGGTATTTTTTCCTTTGAAGGGAATCGTCCGAGTGACAGCGCTTTTACAGAGAAAACCATCAGTGAGCTGGTCCGTGCCTCTGTGGAATTAGGAAAAGCAAAGACAGGTGCTCTGATGGTGATCGAGAGAGAAGTGTCTCTGAAAGATATTGAGAGGACGGGAATCGAGATCGATGGTGTGGTGACAAGCCAGCTTCTGATCAATATTTTTGAGCATAACACGCCCCTTCACGATGGCGCCGTTGTGATTCGCGGCAACCGTGTTGTGGCAGCCACCTGCTATCTTCCTTTATCAGATAATACCAGCATCAGCAAGGATCTGGGAACCAGACACCGTGCTGCAGTTGGCGTCAGTGAAGTGACAGACAGTCTGACCATCGTCGTATCGGAGGAGACCGGAAGAATCTCTCTGGCGGAGAATGGCAGGCTGACAAGGATCGTAGATGCGGATACTTTAAGCAGGGCGTTATCCAGAGATGCCGCTTCGGAGGAGCAGGGCAACAGGTTCAGAATTTGGAAGGGAAGGCTGAAGAATGAAAGAAAGGCTGACAAATAATCTTGGACTGAAGATCCTGTCTGTGGTCATTGCGGTATTTATGTGGCTGATCATGGTGAATGTGTCCAACCCACTGGTTTCTGACAGCCAGGAGGTCACCGTGGATATGATCAATGCAGAGGTGTTAGAGAAATCCAATCTGACCTATGAGATTATAGGTAAAAAGACAGTGACCATCAGTTATGAAGTCCGGATCAGAGACCGGTATAAGATCTCGGCCAGCGATTTTTATGTATATGCGGATCTGGCGGAGATGTATGATGTGACGGGATCTGTTCCGGTGAAAATCGAGGTCAACGACCGGAATGTGAAAGCGATGATCGAGGGAACTCCGGTGGCAAAACCAGGAGTAGTCCGTGTGGAGACCGAACCGCTTCAGAAAAAGCGCTTTTATCTGACAGTGAATACCATTGGACAGGAAGAAGAGGGATATGTAACTGGTGATGTGGCTCTGAATCCAGAGTATGTATATGTAACAGGCGCGGAGTCTGTCATTGGACAGATCAGCTCCGTTGGTGTAGAATTGAATGTGGAAGGTGCAAATTCCGATATGGAAGGAACAACTCCGGTTTATTTCTATGATGCCAACGGTAATAAGTTAAATCTGGCCGGAGAACAGGCAGAGCTGAATCTGACAGAAGTGAATTATTCGATGACAGTTCTGAAAGTGAAGAATCTGGCGCTGGATTTCCAGGTAGATGGAAAAGTAGCAGATGGATATCGGTTTACCGGTGTGGAGTGCAGTAAGAAGAGCGTTGATGTGGAGGGATTAAAATCTGCGCTGGCATCCATGAGTACGCTGACGATTCCAAAAGAATATTTAAGTATTGATGGAGCTACTTCTGATGTACAGGTTGATGTCGATCTGAAGGAACTGCTTCCTGATAATATCACCATTGCAGGTGATACGGACTCAGTAGTTCATGTGACGCTAAAGGTGGAGCAGCTGAAGAAACGGACGATTTCTTATAATGTCCTGAATGTGAAATTCGAGGGAGAACGGGAAAATTATTCCTATTCCTTCGATGCGGATCATGTGATGCTGGAGATCCAGGGGCTGGAAGAGGATCTGGACCGTCTGCAGGCGAATGACATTGAACTGAGTCTGGATGTCGCGGAATTAGGACCAGGTGATCATCAGGCTGGATTTGATATTCAGCTGGATGATGGTTATGAGCTGGTGAAATATGATCCGATCACTGTTCATGTGGTGGATAAAATGGCAGATAGTGCTGATCATACAGAGTCTTCAGGAGAAACACAGGCAGAAGGCAGAAACGAGCAGTAAAAATACGGAATCGTAAAAAGGCAAATCAGAAGATTGAGAGGACAGCATATGGTAAAAGCCAACGTAGAGATCAGGAATTTGACGGGTCTTCATTTAAGACCCGCCGGGGTTCTTTGCAATAAAGCAATTCAATTTAAATCCAAGATCCATTTTCAGGTGCGGGATACCACCGCTAATGCAAAAAGCGTGCTGAGCGTGCTGGGAGCCTGCGTGAAATGTGGAGATGAGATTACATTTATCTGTGAGGGAGAGGATGAAAAAGAGGCCCTGGATTCCATGATCAAGGTCGTTTCAGACGGCCTGGGAGAGTAGTACCAAGTTCATTTATCTTATGTAAGGAGGAGAAAGCATTATGTTTAAGGGAACAAATGCATCCGCAGGAATTGGCATTGGTAAAGCAGCCATCATTAAAGAAAACGAGCTGGTGATCCGTCCAGAGAAGGTTATCGATGGAGCAGCTGAGGTAGAGCGTTTTAAGGGAGCGCTGGCTGAGACGATTGCACAGACGGAGACGTTGGCGGCAGATCTGGCAACAAGAGTAGGAGAGAAAGAGGCAGAGATCATGCAGGGACATCTGATGCTGTTAAATGACCCGATGCTGACCAATGAGATTGAGAGTGCGATCACTGGAGATAATGTATGCAGTGAATTCGCTATTGAGACTGTCTGCACGATGTACGCAGATATGTTCGCATCCATGGATGACGAGCTGATGCAGCAGAGAGCCACAGATATGAGGGATATTAAGGTAAGACTCCAGCAGGTTCTGCAGGGAGTAAAGCCTGTTGATATTGCAGCGCTTCCGGAAGGCAGCGTGATCGTAGCAAAAGACTTGACACCATCTATGACCGCAGGGATCAATCCGGCAAACGTTGCAGGTATCGTAACTGAGATGGGCGGAAGAACCTCCCACAGCGCAATTCTGGCGCGTGCCCTGGAGATTCCGGCAGTTGTTGCTGTTCCTGGTATCCTGGGACAGGTTGAGGATGGTGCTGAGATGATCGTTGACGGCAGTGAAGGCGTGGTTCTGGCAGCTCCTTCTGAAGAGGAAAAAGCAGAGTACACCGCAAAGAGAGACCAGTTCCTGAAAGAAAAGAAGGAATTAGAGCAGTATATCGGAAAACCAACCGTAACCAGGGACGGTGTGGAGATCGAGCTGGTTGCTAATATTGGCAATCCGGATGACGTAGAGAAGGTACTTCAGTATGACGGTGAGGGCGTAGGTCTGTTTCGTACCGAGTTCTTATTCATGGATCGTACTGCAATGCCGACTGAGGAAGAACAGTTTGAGGCATATAAGAAAGTAGCGATTGCCCTGAATGGCAGGCCAGTGATCATCCGTACCCTGGATATCGGTGGTGATAAAGAGATCCCATACATGGGCTTACAGAAGGACGAGAACCCATTTTTAGGCTATCGTGCGATCCGTTTCTGCCTGGACCGCAAAGATGATGTGTATCGTCCACAGCTGCGCGCATTGCTTCGTGCCAGCGCATTTGGTCAGATTAAGATCATGATCCCGATGGTAACCTGCATCGAGGAGATCCGTGAGGCAAAGGCATTGATCGAGGAGATCAAGAAAGAACTGGACGAGAAGGGGATTGCTTACAACAAGGAGATCAAGGTTGGTATCATGGTAGAGACTGCGGCTGCATCTCTGATGGCAGATGTATTTGCCAAAGAGGTTGATTTCTTCAGTATCGGAACCAACGATCTGACCCAGTACACCATGTCTGTTGACCGTGGCAATGAGAAGGTATCTTATCTGTATTCCACCTTCAACCCTGCAGTATTAAGAAGCATCCGCAATATTATTAAGTGTGGCCGTGAGGCAGGCATTATGGTTGGTATGTGCGGCGAGGCAGCAAGTGATCCGATGATGATCCCGCTTCTGCTGGCATTTGGCTTAAATGAGTTCAGTATGAGTTCATCTGCCATCTTAAAAGCAAGAAAGATGATCACCGGATACAGTGAAGCAGAGCTTCAGGCGATTGCTGATAAGGCTATGAGCTTTGTCAGCGCAAAAGAGATTGAGAATTTCATGAGGGACTTCATCAATCAGTAAATTTAAGTTATAAAATGATAACGGTTCTGCCGGAGGATGGGGGAATCTGTTATATCAATAAAGGATAGGACGTATGATAGTTTATCTGATCTGTTATGCGGCCAGCTGGATATTTGCCCGCTTCGGACTGTATTATCTGTCTGGAGCGGCGCTTTTCCTGGCGGCCGGATATCTCTATGTTTATGATTACCGTAGATCCGGGAATCTGATCCATTTGCGGGGACTGTTTTCCTGCTTCTGGGTCGGAGGTCAGGGGGCTGCCTGTCTGAAGCTTTCAAAGCTTCAGACAGACTGGGCGCTTCAGACCTGGATCTGTTTTTTCCTTGCCCTTGTGGGCTTTTGGATCACATTCGAGGTCTTAGACCGGTTGATGGGAGGAAATGAGCGGTTCACCATGAACAGATACAGACAGAGAAGTACCGTGCGTCCTCTTTTTTTCTGTATTGTAGGGCTGACGGTTATTTCAGCAGCAGCCTTTGTGACAGAGGCGGCGGTGTTGGGATTTATCCCGGTCCTGGTACGTGGCGTTCCCCATGCCTATTCCGCGTTTCATATGACAGGACTTCATTATGTGACGGTGTCCTGTGTGCTGATACCGGCTATGACGGTACTGTATTTTGAACAGGGAGGCAGCCGGAGCGGCAGGAAAAATGGACTGATCGTGCTTTGTACGCTGGTTTCCATTGCCATTCCGATCCTGTGTGTATCCAGGTTCCAATTGGTATTTGCGGTGATTCTGGCGGTATTTACGTTCTGCGCCAGCCAGAAGAACGTGTCTCCGTGGCTGTTTGTGGCGGCTGTGGTGGCATTGATCCCATGCTATGTGCTTCTGACAGTTGCCAGAAGCCATGATGTGACTTATTTAAATGGAATATTCGAGATGAAGAACAGCCGTATGCCGATCTTTGTCTCTCAGCCATATATTTATATTGCCAATAATTATGAGAATTTTGACTGTCTGGTGAAGGCTCTGCCCGCGCATACCTGGGGAATCCGGATGCTGTTTCCGGTATGGGCTCTGACAGGACTGAAATTTCTCTATCCGTATCTGGTCAGCTTCCCGATTTATGTGGATAAGACGGAACTGACTACAGTGACCCTGATCTATGATGCCTATTATGATTTCGGTATCATCGGAGTATTGGTATTTGCCTGTATTCTTGGGGCAGTGTGCTTTTTCCTTGTGGAAAAGCTGCATGAGATGAAAAATCCCATGGGGTATCTGTTCTATGGGCAGATGGCTATTTATATGATGCTATCTTTTTTTACCACCTGGTTCAGCAATCCGACCACCTGGTTTTATTTTCTGGTGACGGCAGTTTTAACGTTTTATTGTTCTGTTAGCAGGCGTTAACGGAATCAAAAAAATGTGAGTATACTTCCTGGGCGTTCGTCTTAAACCAAGCTGTTTTTGCAGGGCGGATAAGAAATGGCGTATGGGATAGCATAAAGGAGTGGATAAAGATGATATCTGAGAGAATGAAACCGTTAGTAATGAATAATTCTGCGATCCGTACCATGTTTGAGGAAGGCAACCGTTTAGCTAAGATTTATGGAAGAGACAAGGTTTTTGATTTCAGTCTTGGTAATCCGAATGTTCCAGCGCCGGAGGCGGTAAATCAGGCCATCATGGATGTGATCACGGAGGAAGATTCCAATATGGTCCATGGTTACATGAGCAATGCCGGATATGAGGATGTACGGGAGACTGTGGCTCAGTCACTGAATGAGAGATTCGGCACTTCTTTTACTGCCGGTAATATCTTGATGACCGTAGGTGCAGCCAGTGGACTGAATGTGATTTTAAAGACGCTCTTAAATCCTGGTGACCAGGTGATCACCTTTGCACCGTATTTCCTGGAATATGGTGGATATGTACGCAATTATGATGGAGAGCTGGTGGTAATCTCTCCGAATACGGAGACTTTCCAGCCAAACTTAAAGGAATTTGAGGAGAAGATCAACGAAAAGACAAAGGCGGTGATCATCAATACGCCAAATAATCCATCCGGTGTGGTATATTCCAGAGAAACTCTGGAAAACATATCCGATATCCTGGAGAAAAAACAGAAGGAATTCGGAACCAGCATCGTTCTGATCTCGGATGAGCCTTATCGGGAACTGGCATATGATGGGGTAGAGGTCCCATTTGTGACAAAATTTTATGCGAACACGGTGATCGGGTATTCTTTCAGCAAGAGCCTGTCTCTTCCGGGAGAGCGGATCGGATATCTGGTGATCCCGGATGAGCTGACTGACAGCAAAGAGGTATTTGCGGCTGCAAGCATTGCCAACCGTGTTCTGGGCTGTGTTAACGCTCCGTCCCTGATGCAGAGAGTCATCAAGCGTTGTATTCATGAGAAGGTGAATTTAGAGGCTTATGACCGGAACCGGAATCTTTTGTATTCTTCCCTCTGTGAGTACGGATTTTCCTGCATCAAGCCCCAGGGCGCATTTTACCTGTTTGTGAAATCTCCGGTAGAGAATGAGAAAGAATTCTGCGAGGTATGTAAGAAATACAACATTCTGGTTGTTCCGGGCAGTTCCTTTGCATGCCCTGGTTATGTCCGGATCGCTTACTGCGTTTCTTATGAGCAGATTGAGCGCTCGCTTCCGGCCTTCAAGAAAGTGGCAGAAGAGTACGGCCTGGTGTAGGCATTTTGGTTGAGGGGAATTGAAAAAGCAGGGTGAAGGTCTTTCGATAGAAAGCTGGTGAACCTTATGGAAGATGGAAAGCGGATTTTCCGCATTATATTGAACATTCTGATCCCGGCAGGTACGATTGTGCTGGTCTGTACCCTGGGACCATGGCTTTTGAGATTTTTTATGCCATTTGTAGTAGGCTGGTGTATTGCCCTGATCTGCAATCCACTGGTAAAATTTTTGGAAAAAAGACTGAAGCTGGTGCGGAAGCATAGTTCTGCGGTGATCGTGATAGTGGTTCTGGCAGGAGTGATCTGGCTGCTCTATTTCCTGGTTTCCAGACTGATCCTGGGTGTCATGATGTTCTGCCGGGAGCTGCCACAGCTATATGAGGCATGGAAAACAGAGCTGCAGGGGGCCTTTGCCGGTTTTTCTGTGATCCTGGAGAGGATGCCAACGGCAGTTCAGGAGGCGGTTAACCGCACCAATTCCAATCTTGGCGCTTTGGCTGGAAGTCTGGTAGAAAAGTTAGCGACACCGACTGTTACAGTGGCAGGCAATGTGGCCAAAGGAATCCCGGCGGCGCTGGTCTACTCTGTGGTGGTGATCTTATCCTCGTATTTTTTTATTATTGAGCGGGATAAGATCATGGCATGGGGGAAGAAGCATCTGCCGAAGGGAATGCAAAACTACGTCGAGTTTTTGAAAAAAGATATCAAAACCCTGATCGGCGGTTATTTTCTGGCACAATTTAAAATCATGTTCGTAGTGGCAGTCATTCTGGCGGTGGGGCTGGTGATTTTAGGAGTCAGATATGGAATCCTGTTTGCGCTTTTGATCGCGTTGCTGGATTTTCTTCCGGTTTTTGGGACTGGAACCGTGCTTTTTCCCTGGGCGCTGATAAAACTCCTGTCAGGTGAGTGGACATTTGCCATCGGACTGGTAGTGATCTATGTGCTGACCCAGGCAGTGAGACAGGTGGTGCAGCCGAAGATTGTGGGAGACTCCATCGGACTGCCTCCGCTTTTATCATTGATTTTTTTGTATTTAGGGTTTAAAATAAAAGGAATATCAGGAATGATCCTGGCAGTCCCCATTGGGATGTTTATATTAAATCTGTATCATTACGGCGTGTTTGATTCTATGATCCAGAATACAAAACTTTTGGCAGAGGAGATCCGCCGTTTTCGGAAAGAGGAATGATGAGGATCAAGACGAGAGAGAAAGTGACTGCGTTACTGATGGCTGCATTGGTTTCCCTGGGTGCTGCAACGGAGAGCTTTGCATTTACGCCATGGAGCAATATCAATGGCAAGTGGATTTCCGCAGATGGAAAAACCGTAATCGAGGACGCAGTGGAAAAAGGGATCACCGTATCCAAATATCAGAATCTGAAAGGTGAAATTGACTGGAAGCAGGTGGCAGACGATGAGATTTCCTTTGCCATGGTACGTCTGGGATATTATGAAGATAAAGATCCATATTTTGATCAGAATATGAAGGACGCAGACGAAGCCGGAATCAAGACTGGGGTCTGCTTTTACAGCAATGCCACAACCGTACAGGAAGTGAAAAAAGAAGCTCAGTATGTGCTGGATATCGTCAAAGACTACAAGGTTTCCTATCCTATCAGTTATGATCTGGATGCAGCTGGTGAGCTGGAGAAAAAGCTGACCAGAGAACAACAGACAGAGCTGGTGAGAACCTTCTGCGAGGAGATCGAAGGCGCAGGCTATCGTGTCGTGGTGTTTGGAGATTATGAGAGCCTGACGAAGCAGATCAATGCCAAAAAGGTTCCTTATGATGTCTGGTACAACCGCCAGGGCATGTCCAACAATTTCCAGAACCGTACCATGTGGAGATGCACAAATAAGGGCAAGGTAAATGGAATTAAAGGAAGTGTCTGCATTGAATTTTCCTTTGAGAATTATGAAGATGCTTTTTTAGCAGATGGCTGGAGAGAGATCAATGGGACAGAGTACTACTTTGAAAACTATGCCATGGTAAAAAATCGTTCCGTGATCATTGAGGGCGAGCGTTACCGGTTTGATGAAGAGGGAAATGGAACTGTGAAAGGCAGTGTCGGACCGGGAAGTATGGAAGAAAGTAGAAAAACTACGAGCACAACAAGAACCACGAATTCTGCAAGAAACGCAAATTCTACAAATACTACAAGTACAAGCAGAAAGTGAGAGGTGCTGTGATGGTTCAGCAGGTCTGTACACTTGCTGCGCTGAACAAGAAATGAGTGATGAATCTACCAGGATGGCAGACATCACTCATTTTTCATGTCATAGGAAACTTCGCCCTATGACACAAAAAAACGCTCCGCGGGATCGTACTGCGGCGGAGTGGAAGAGTGTCGCTAAAGCGACCTGCCGCAGACGGAGAATCCTGCGAGCAGGATTCTATTTCGTTCGGGCATCTTCAGCTACTGGTTTTCCAACAGGTTCTGGTGTCACATACTGGTTTGGCACGGTCTCCTGATGAACCGGAAGAAGCTTCGGGGATGGGGATGCTGTGGCAATGCCGCGGACCTTGATCCGCATCCAGGTTTTGGCTGCTTTGACGCCGATCAGCAGGATCAGAACCGGAAGAACGAACAACAGAAATACCTTTGCTTTCAGTAAGAACTTTTTTCGTTTGTATTGACGGATCAGGCGATCGACCTGGACATCGATCCGGTGATACCAGCTTTTGATGGTTTCCATATGGTGTTCCTCCGTAATTATTCAAGATACCACACTTGTAACTGTTCAGTCTATGAATCACTCATCAGGGTTTTCATCACATAAGCGTAGATTTCCTGGTTTTTCTTTTCCCACTGGCTGCACATGGACTCTGCCTGATCACGGTCTGGAACGGAGATGCTTAAATCCAGGAGAACTGTCTTGCCTTCTCGTACCTCACAGTGAACGATATAATCCTGGTTGGTGGATTTGTAAAAATCGGAAATAATACCGGCCTCGTTGCGGATACGGAACCGGTTCTCTTTTAAGTACTGATCCATATCATCGATAATGGCCGGAGAAATATTCTTACCAAAAAATTCTAATGTGTCTTCGCCCTCTTTGGTGATCTCATACCGGCTCATGTTATGATTGGTATGTACCCGGATCAGACCAGCTTCCAACAGTTCATTTAACACCTGCTGCAGGGCGAAATAGGAAGTATATTCGTGCTGCAGGAAGAAATCTGTCAACTGGGAGTTGGTCAGGGGAAAATTCACCTGCTTTAACATATATAAATTCATGAGTTTGTATAAAGTTTTGGGTTCTGACAACATCTTTACGCTCCATTTACAATCTTTCTCTTATCATACCAATTTTAGGATAGTAAATCAAGGGAAAATGTGTTAGAATATACCTAATAAGTGACCAATGAAGTGAGTGAGAGAAACATGAGAGAGCGGATAAACCGACTGGCAAAAGGAATTATCGACATGGAAACTCCGGCATTGACGATTTGGCCAGAGCGGATGGAAGAGGAGATTCCTGCAGATGAAGTGACAAGAAAGGACTTTTTTGTTACCAGCGGGAATGGTCTTCACATCAAGGGACTGGTTTATTCGTCAAATTTAAGAGTCCGGGCGCTTACGGGATCCTTTGGGGGCTTTCGTAACCGCATTACCTATGAGATTGATGGAAATAAATTAGAATATGGTGATCAAATTGAGGGATCTTTTTATCTGGTAACCAACGGTGGAGAAAAGGAGATTCCTTATTCTTTTCGTGTCCAGAACAGCGCCTCTGGCAAAACACTGGACCGTTTGAAAAAGGTCAGTGATTTTGGCGATATGGCCAGAGAAGATTTTGACATGGCCATGCGGATTTTTGAATATCGGGATTTTACAAGGGTTCCATTTATGCAGGATCTGCATATACGGGCAGTGTATGACAGTCTGATCGGACATGGTGACCGCTATGGACAGCTGGAGCAGTTTTTGATTGCACTGGATCAGAAAGAGCCGGTGCGTCTGGAGTTAGAGGGTTCCCGAAGCCGGGAATATCAGGCTTTAGACGGCATGGTGGAAGATCAGGTGGTGATCCGGAAACATGGCTGGGGATATCTGCCGATTACGGTGCGGATTGAAGGAAATTTTATCCAGACTATGAAAAAGACGATTGCTCCGGAAGATTTTGAGGATGATATCTGTCATTTTTCCTACCGGATCAGCCTGGATGGGCTTCATGGAGGACGAAATTTTGGACGTCTGATCTTTGAGAGCGCTTATGAGCAGCTGGTGGTGGAAGCTGAGGCTTCGTCCATTTTAGCGGTGCGCAGGGAAGAAGAGAAGAAACACGCATCCGGGCTGGATGTGTTAGCCGGGTATTTCAAACTGCGTCTGGATTACGAGAGCCTGTGCGGGGAAAAGAAAGGCGAAAGACGTTCCCTGAAACGCCGCATGTTAGAGGAGCTGGACCAGGTACGTCTGGTATATGGTCCATCCATGGAGCTTTCCCTGGCAGGTGCGGAGCTTTATGAGCTGACCGGGCGCAAGGAAGAAGCGATGGCTTGCCTGAAAGAGTGCAAAGAGCAGATCCTGGAACAGAGGAGCCGTTATCCATCTTATTACTGTCTGTTCCAGTATGTACTGTTAAAGCTTCAGCCGGATCGGGAGAGGGAAGAATCCTTAAAACGGCTGATCAGCAAGTATGTGGAAGAAGGCAGCGCCGATTATCTGATGTTTGTGCTGTACGGCAGATGCTGGGAAGAGGTCTGGGAAGAAAATCCGGGGGAAATGCTGACCCGCATGAAGGTGTTATACAGTGAAGGCTGCAGAAGCCCATTTTTATATCAGCAGGCTTTGAATCTGTGGAATGGATCGCCCCAGTATCTCTACGGAGCAGGGGATTTTGAACTGCAGGTGTTAAATTACGGCATCCGTAAATCCGCTGTCAGTGAAGAACTGTCAGTGAAGGCTGCGAGACTGGCGGCAGCGGGGAAAAGGGAACAGGAGCTGGCTCTGCGTCTGCTGAAGCAGCTTTATAGTCAGTATCCGAGAACAGAGATCCTGGAAGCAATCTGCAGCCTGATGATTCGCAGTGACTGTCGGACGAAGGAAGACTTTGTCTGGTATGAGAAGGCACTGGGAGAGCAGTTAAGCCTGACGAAGCTTTATGAATACTTTCTGTATTCCCTTCCAGAAGATTATGGAAAGCTGCTTCCGAAGGAAGTACTTCTGTATTTTTCTTATCAGACGGTACTGGATGAGGATACCAGGGCAGTGTTATACGCGAATCTGGTGACCTATATGGATCAGGAAGGCCCGCTTTACCGGGAATACCAGAAGGAGATCAGCCGCTTCAGTACAGAACAGATCTTAAAGGGGCGGATCAGCAGGCCTTTATCAAGGATCTATGATGCGGTGATCTATGAAGATATGGTCGATGTGGCGATTGCGAAGGTGCTGCCATCGATTTTAAAGTCCTGTCGGATCGAGACGGGAGAGAAACGGATGCGCCAGGTGGTGGTCCGTTATGAAGAGCTGATGGAAGAGCATTGTTTCCAGATGGTGGATGGAGTGGCTTATGTGCCTCTGTATTCCGGGCAGAGCTGTATTCTGTTTCAGGATGAATATGGCAACCGGTACGGAGATATTTCTTACACCAGTACCCCGGTTCTGAACCGGCCGGAGCTGGAAAAACGGTGCTTTGAAGTGTACCCGGAACATGGGATGCTTCTGTTAGAGGCCTGCAGGGAAGCGGCGAAACGATCATTTCCGGATGAAAAAGAAATCCTGATCATGGAACGGACCATGATGCGTTTAGAGATCCACCCATTATATAAGGGACTGTTGACTGGACGGATCATTGATTACTGTACCAGACAGGCAGGAAGCGAGAAGGAAGAAGAGCCGCTGCGTTTTCTGCTGGATATTGATCCGGAGCTGTTGAGTGTGGACCAGAGGAAGGAACTCTGCGATGCCATGATCAGCCGCAGTTATATGAAAGAGGCTTATGGTCTGCTGAAGCGGTATTACTGCAAGATCGAGCCGGAGAATTACCTGCGGATCTGCAGCCGCATGATCTTAGAACAGATGTATGACCAGGATGACCAGCTGCTGAACTGGGGATTTCTGGCATTTAAAAAGGGATATACAGACCGGGTAGTGTTAGATTACCTGTGTGAGCATTACAATGGAACTTCCAGGCAGATGTACCAGATCCTGGCAAAAGCCGTGGGGTCCAGAGTGGAAACTTATGATATGGAAGAACGTCTTCTGGCGCAGATGATGTTCTCTGGAAAGACAGACCAGATCGACCGGGTATTTTCTCTGTATATGAAGCGGAAAAAGACCAGCGATCTGTTGGTAAAGGCATATTTTACCCTGAAAAGCGCCCAGTATTTCTTATATGATGTTCCTGCGGATGATGAAGTATTCCGGTATTTAGAGAGTATGGTTTACCGTACCGCGGAGAAGGAGAAACTGTCTACCATTTATCTGCTGGCCTTGAGCCGGTATTATGCCGGACTGGAGCGGTTAGATGGAGAGAGAAGGACTCTGTGCCAGAAAATCGTAGATATTCTGCTGGCAGACGGTATGGTATTCCCGTATTTTAAGGATCTGGGCCGCCATGTGCGGATTCCTGAGGATATTATGGACAAAGCCATGATCCAGTATGTGGGACAGAAGGATTCCAGAGTGGATCTTCAGATCCGGATCCTGCCGCAGGAGAAGGAATTCCACGGGGACAGCATGAAACGGGTGTACCAGGGGATTTTTGTCCGCCAGAAGGTGTTGTTTGATGGTGAAAAGCTGGAATACCGGGTCTATGAGCTGAAAGGCGAACAGAAGGTTCTGGTAACAGAAGGGACTGTCAGAGGAAACCAACAGGTGGAAGAGGAAAAAGAGAGCAGGTTTCATCTGCTTAATGAAATGTCCATGTGCTTAAACCTGAAAGAAGAAGAGGGACTAAAAAGGGCCATGGAAACATATGTGAAAAAAACTGCTGTCATTGAACATGTGTTTGAGTTGATATAGAGAAGTAGTAAACGAGGGGAACATCGATGGATGGACTGATATTAGGATTGGATTTGTGTGATGGATACACACAACTGAGCTGCTGGGGGCGGGAAGAAAACTGGACCCTTCCAACAGCAGTCTGCAGACAGAAGGACGGCGGATGGCTGATCGGGGAAACAGCTTATGCCACAGCTCTGGCTGGAGAAGGATCCGTGACGGATAAATTGATCCGGCTGGTACTGCAGGACGGATCTGACACGATCTATGGGGTGAAGTACCGTGCAGTGGATCTGTTAAAATGTTTTTTGGAACAGGTGTTTTCGCTGCCATTGGAAGAAGGAAAGACGGTAGACGGTTCTATGGTAAAAGAACTGGTGATTACAGTCCCGAAGATGAAGGCACGGCTGATGGACGGTCTGATGTATTGCGCAGACCAGTTAAAGATTCCAAGATCTCATGTTCATGTGATCAGCCACACAGAGGCGTTCATGTATTTTGTGCTGAGCCAGACCAGGGATGTGTGGAGCAACCATGTGGGATTATTTGATCTTTCCGAGAAATGTCTGTGCTATTATGAGATGAAAGTACAGAAAAATATGGGCCAGGTAACGGCTGTGGCGGAGCGGGAGAAGTTAGAAGAAGGCTTTGCCCTGGATATTTTGTCCGCACCGCAGGGCGTAAAGCTGGCGGATAAGATCTTATGCAGCTGTGGAGAGCGGCTTTTAGAGAAGAAGCTGTTTTCTTCCGTATTTTTAACGGGCAAAGGCTTTGAGACCCAGCAGTGGGCTGGCGAGTTCATGAAGATGCTGTGTAACCGCCGGAGAGTCTTTGTGGAGACGGTTCTATTTGCCCAGGGCGCGGCCTGCAAGGCAGTGGATCTGACCAGGGATAAGACTGCTTATCCGTACACCATGATCTGTGACGGCCGGTTGAATACCACTGTGGCGGTAAAGGTGCAGCATCAGGATAAAGAAAAACAGCTGGTTTTAGCGGCAGCAGGAGATAGCTGGTATGATTCCAGAAGTGAAGTGGAATTGATCCTGGAAGATCAGAATTATATTGAGTTTTCCATTCTTCCGCAGGATGTACGGAAGAGAAGAACGGTGAAATTAGAGCTGGAGGGATTTCCGGTACGGGATGATAAGAGCGTCCGGGTGTCTGTGCAGATTGGATTTTTAGATGAACGCACCATGGTAGTTGTAGTGAAGGATAAGGGCTTTGGAGAGTTTTACCCGTCAACCGGTGCTTCCATCCGTCAAGAGGTTACGTTATGAGTGTGATTTTATGCAGGAGAGAGCGGGTTTCCCATCCATTTTTCATTGAGAGTCTGGGAATCCGCGTGGGATCGTCACAGGAGCTTTGCTATGCTTTTTACCATCATCCATTGTTATTGATCGATGATCTGATGGGACAGGATCTGATGGATTTTATCCGGGAAGAGTTAGGCATGGGAGCTACCGCAGGCCGGATGGAGAAATGGATCCGCAGCGGCGAGAATCCGGACGATGCCCTGATCATGTTTATGCAGGACTGTGACTATTACAGCAGCTTAGAGATCAGTCGTTTCCGCCAGCAGTTGGTCAGCTTACGAAAATTGCCTACACTGGAATATGAGAAGAAAAAGGGCGACTGTCTGTTCGGATTCCGGCAGTACGGAAAGGCTATTGATATTTACCAGAAGATCCTGGAGATGTCCGATCATATGAAATGTGACGACAAATTTTTGGGACGGGTCTGGAATAACCTGGCTGTCTGCTATACCCGGATCTTCCAGTTTGGCAAAGCCATGGATGCCTTTGAGAAGGCGTTTCTTCGGCTGAAGCAGGAAAAGATCCTGGAATCCATGTATCAGATCACCTGCTTAAATCCCGGAAGCCGGTTGAAGGATCGTTATGAAGCTCTGGTGACACCTGAAAAACGGGAAATATGGGACCAGGAGATCAAAGAAAAGGAAAAAGAAGCAGAAAACTGTGAGAAGCTAAAGGAACTGGAGCAGCTTTTTGTCGGTGATCCGGAAACGAGAATGAAAGAAGCCGCCAGACAGGTGGAAGCCTGGAAACAGGACTACCGGAGGATGGCGTAAAAGTAGCCTAAGTGGCGGCATCCGCATAGGATAATAAGAGAAAACAAAACGAGGTATGTTATGTCTTATGTGGTTATGCTGGATGCCGGTCACGGAGGCTGGGATCCTGGCGCATCTTATTATGGGCGTCAGGAGAAAAATGACAATTTAAATCTGGCTCTTGCCGTTGGAAATATACTGGAACAGAAAGGGATTCCCGTAATTTACACCCGCACCAGCGATGTGTATCAGACGCCTTTTGAGAAGGCGGAGATGGCCAATCGCTCGGATGCGGATTTTTTTGTTTCATTTCACCGGAACGCTATGCCGGTGCCTGGGACGGCTTCAGGAATCGAGAGCCTGGTGTATGAAAATACAGGGGCAGCGGCAGTGCTGGCGAGAAATATCAATGAAGAATTAAAGGGAGCCGGATTTGCGGATCTGGGCGTGATCGAGAGACCGGGGCTGGTAGTGCTGAAAAGGACCCGGATGCCAGCCGTATTAGTGGAAGCTGGGTTTATTGACAATGAGGCAGATAACCGGCTGTTTGACCAGAATTTCACCGCCATTGCCCAGGCTATCGCTGATGGAATTCAGAAGGCCCTGGAGGAAGAGGAGGCCATGAAGCCGGAATATTATCAGATCCAGACAGGCGCTTACCGGAATCAGGAGCTGGCTACCCAGCAGCTGACCCAGTTAAAATCCCAGGGATTCCCGGCATTTTTAGTGTACGAGGATGGGCTTTATAAGGTGCGGGTCGGCGCATTCCTGAATCTGGATCATGCGGTGGCCATGGAGAAGAAACTGCGGGAGTATGGGTATAGTACGGTGATGGTGAAGAAGGCAGCGGTGTTATAACAAGAATATTATGTCAACTCCGCGATCCTTGTAATCCCCACATAAATGTGGGAAATCTTATACCAGGTGCGGAAATCCACCACACCTGTCTGGGGCAACCCGAAAATGGACTGGAATTCTGACACGGCGGCGGCAGTTGCAGGACCGTAGAAGCCATCAGCGGCGACTCTTGGGATTGCAGTGTAGACAGAAGCGATGGCATCCAACTGCTCCTGCAGCTGCCGCACTTTGTCTCCGGAGGAACCAAGAGTCAGATCATAACCTGGCCAGGAGGCAGGAATGCCGGAGATCTGCTCTGCAGTGTTGATGTAGATGCTGGAGCCGTAGTAATGGCGCAGGATCTCAATGGGGCTGTAACCGCGCTCACCCAGGGAGCAGGAACCCCATTGTGTCATCCAGTTTGGACAGCTAACCTGCCGCCCATCACAGTATTGGGTTAAAATCGGCTGTTTCACATCCGGCCTTGATAAATAATTATCAAAGATTTCATCCACGGTTAGGGAAATGCTCTCAAAAATATTCCGTCCATAGATCCATTTGTGGTCAAAGGCGGTGGAAGAAGTGATGGTGAAATCATATCCCTGGTTCCGGTACCATTCGGTGTAGACCCGGTTCAGGGTGAAAGACATGATGGCTAACACATTGGCAGTGATAGAAGCCTGGGGCCAGGTGGCGTAGATCTCGCTGGAGGCTACATTTTTGATATAATCACGATAAGGAACGTAATAATCTTTGGCGGAGCGGTCAGAGGGGACTCCATCGTGGACAACAATGGTCTGGGGAACCACCACCCGGCTTAAGACGATTTCGCCGGATTCATAGACTGGCTTTACCTCAGTTTCTGCGATTTTTGGAGGATAATTACCATATAAGGTATGTTCCGGGATGACTACAGGGTCTGGAAGTGGCTCTGGGTCCTCCTCAGGCTCTAAAGCTACCGGCTGAATGGCAAGGGAGTCCGGGAGAATCTCTGTACCGGAGATCTGCCTTGGCTTAAAGCCTGGGGCTGTGATCTCCAGATCATAAGGTGCGTAAGGCATGGGGCTTCCTGGAACCAGGCTGTAAGAGAGCTCCGGTGCGTCCAGGGTTACCTGGGGTGTCTGACCAGAAAGATTGGTGGAGACCTCTTCGATGGTCTGCGCTGGACGATTGGTGTGGGAGATCCGTACCGTGGCGCCGGTGATGGGAAAATGGTTGATGATGGAGACCACATGGACCTGAAGGCTTCCGCGGCTGGTAAGGTCGGTGGAACAGGAAGATACGAGATGATTCATGAGAAAGCTCCTTTCTGGACATGGAGATGGACCTGGGTGCGCTTCTGTTTCATTCTGGAGAGAAATTCAGCTATTTTCCGAGAGGCGCAGACTGGCCGGATCATGGTGATTGATATAGGTTATCAGGAAGCAGGGGAAAATATGTCAGATATCGTACAAAATTAAAAACAATATTTTTTGAAAAAGTGGTTGAAAAAATATGGAGCATCATGTATAATGCTATCAATTTAGGCCAAAATGCCTTGATGCAATTTCACAACAAAAGAAAGGAATGGAGCCCCCTATGAAAGCATTTCTGATTCTGGAAGACGGGACCGTATTTGAAGGAACAAGTATTGGTTATCCGAAAGAAGTGATCAGCGAAATCGTATTTAATACCTCAATGACCGGTTATCTGGAGGTCCTCACCGATCCGTCCTATGCGGGACAGGCAGTGGTGATGACCTATCCTTTAATTGGTAATTATGGTATTTGTCATGAAGATATGGAATCTTTAAAACCGTGGCCAGATGGCTATATTGTCAGAGAATTATCTAGAATCCCCAGCAATTTCAGAAGCGAGGATACCATCCAGCATTTCTTAGAAAGTAATCATATTCCAGGTATCAGTGGTATCGATACAAGAGCCCTTACAAAAATTTTAAGAGAAAAAGGAACCATGAATGGCATGATCACCACCAAGGTGTATGAAGATCTGTCAGAACCGATCAGCCGTATGAAACAGTACACGGTAAAAGGTGTGGTAAAAGCAACCTCCTGTAAGGAAGCTTATGTCTTAAATCCGACCGATCCGGCGGCAGAGACGATTTCTGTAAGAACAGCAGAAAAGCCGGAGAGCTTAAAGACCAGAGAGGGAGAGGGCAAAAAGGTAGCGCTCTTAGATCTGGGAGCTAAGAAAAATATCGCCCAGTCCCTGATCGAACGGGGATGTGAGGTGACGGTATATCCGTGCGACACAAAAGCAGAGGACATCTTAAAGACCAATCCGGATGGAATCATGTTATCCAACGGCCCTGGAGATCCAAAGGAAAATGTGGAGATCATCAAAGAGATCCGCAAATTATACGAATCGAATGTTCCGATCTTCGCGATCTGCCTGGGACATCAGCTGATGGCTCTGGCTACAGGCGCAGATACTTATAAGTTAAAGTATGGCCATCGTGGAGGAAATCATCCGGTGAAAGACTTATCCACAGGAAGAGTGTACATTTCTTCCCAGAACCACGGCTATGCAGTGGATACGGACAGTCTGGACCCGAATATCGCTGTTCCGGCCTTTGTCAATGTCAATGACGGAACCAATGAGGGGTTAAAATACACAGGAAAGAACATTTTCACCGTTCAGTATCACCCGGAAGCCTGCCCAGGACCGCAGGATTCCAGCTATCTGTTTGACCGATTCTTAAAGATGATGGAGGTAAATGACTAATGCCGAAGAATCCTGATATCAAAAAAGTACTGGTGCTTGGCTCTGGCCCGATCGTCATCGGACAGGCTGCGGAATTTGACTATGCGGGAACCCAGGCGTGCCGTTCCCTGAAAGAAGAAGGAATCGAGGTTGTCCTGTTAAACTCAAACCCGGCAACCATTATGACCGATAAGGATATCGCGGATCATGTCTACATTGAGCCGCTGACCCTGGAAGTGGTGGAGCAGCTGATCTTAAAAGAGAAGCCGGATAGTGTGCTGCCGACCTTGGGCGGCCAGGCGGGACTGAATCTGGCTATGGAGCTGGAAGAAGCCGGATTTTTAAAGGAGCACAATGTCCGTCTGATCGGAACCACGGCCCAGACCATCAAAAAGGCAGAGGACCGTCTGGAGTTTAAAGAGACCATGGAGAAGATCGGTGAGCCGGTGGCACCTTCCAAGGTAGTAGAGACGGTGGAGGACGGTATTGAATTTACCAACAGTATCGGTTATCCGGTGGTTCTGCGTCCGGCTTACACCTTAGGCGGCAGCGGCGGCGGAATCGCCCATGACCAGGAAGAACTGGTGGAGATTTTATCCAACGGTCTTCGTCTGTCCCGTGTGGGCCAGGTACTGGTGGAGCGGTGCATCGCAGGCTGGAAAGAGATCGAGTACGAGGTAATGCGTGATGGCGCCGGAAATGTGATCACCGTCTGCAACATGGAAAATATCGATCCGGTTGGTGTTCATACCGGTGACAGTATTGTTGTGGCGCCATCCCAGACCTTAGGGGACAAGGAGTACCAGATGCTGCGTACTTCTGCATTAAATATCATCACGGAGTTAGGCATTACTGGAGGCTGCAACGTGCAGTACGCCCTGCATCCGACGACCTTTGAGTACTGTGTTATCGAGGTGAATCCGCGTGTCAGCCGTTCTTCCGCTCTGGCTTCCAAGGCTACTGGCTATCCAATCGCTAAGGTAGCGGCAAAGATCGCTTTAGGATATACACTGGATGAGATTAAAAATGCAGTAACGAAGAAGACATATGCAAGCTTCGAGCCAATGCTGGACTACTGCGTTGTTAAAATGCCGAGACTGCCATTTGATAAATTTATCAGCGCTGAGAGAAAATTAGGAACCCAGATGAAGGCAACCGGTGAGGTCATGAGCATCTGTACCAATTTCGAAGGTGGTCTGATGAAGGCCATCCGTTCCCTGGAGCAGCATGTAGACTGCCTGCTTTCCTACGATTTCTCCGAACTGGATGAGGAAGCGCTGACAAACCAGTTAAAGGTAGTAGACGACCGCCGGATCTGGGTGATTGCCGAGGCTCTGCGCCGTGGATTCAGCTATGAGAAGATCCATGAGATTACAAAAATTGATAACTGGTTTATTGACAAGCTGGCTATTATTGTGGAGATGGAAGAAGCACTGAAAAACGGTCCGCTGACTCCGGAATTATTAAAAGAAGCAAAACGGATCGAATTCCCGGATAATGTGATCGCCAGACTGACCGGCAAGAGCCAGGAAGAGATCAAGGCCATGAGAAAAGCCAATGGCATCGTGGCGGCTTATAAGATGGTAGATACCTGTGCGGCAGAATTCGCGGCAGAGACTCCATATTATTACTCCTGCTTCGGCAGCCAGAATGAGGTGGCAGAGACCAGCGGGAAGAAGAAGGTACTGGTGCTTGGTTCTGGTCCGATCCGTATTGGACAGGGTATTGAGTTCGATTTCTGTTCCGTACACAGCACATGGGCATTTTCCAAAGAAGGCTACGAGACGATCATCGTTAATAATAACCCGGAGACGGTCAGCACCGACTTCGATATTGCCGATAAGCTGTATTTTGAGCCTTTGACTGCAGAGGATGTGGAGTCGATTGTGGATATCGAGAAACCAGATGGCGCAGTAGTGCAGTTCGGTGGACAGACAGCGATCAAATTGACCGAAGCCCTGATGAAGATGGGCGTTCCGATCCTTGGAACGGCAGCAGAAGATGTAGATGCAGCAGAAGATCGTGAATTATTTGACAAGATTCTGGAAAAATGCCAGATCCCAAGACCGGCAGGCCACACGGTATTTACTGCGGAAGAGGCAAAGCAGGCAGCAGCAGAGCTGGGCTATCCGGTTCTGGTAAGACCGTCCTACGTTCTTGGCGGACAGGGTATGCAGATCTGCATCAATGACCACGATGTAGATGAGTTTATCGGAATTATTAACCAGATCGCACAGGATCACCCGATTCTGGTTGATAAATATATTGTAGGAAAAGAGATCGAGGTAGATGCAGTCTGCGACGGCACCGATATCCTGATTCCTGGTATCATGGAGCATATCGAGCGTACCGGTATCCATTCCGGTGACAGTATCTCCGTATATCCGGCGCCAAGCATCACTCCGTCTATTGAGGCGAAATTAGTTGACTACACAGAGAAACTGGCGAGAGCCCTTCATGTGAAAGGCATGATCAATATCCAGTTTATCGTGTCAGGTGAGGAAGTTTACATCATTGAGGTAAACCCGCGTTCCTCCAGAACAGTGCCATACATCAGTAAGGTAACCGGAATCCCGATTGTTCCGCTGGCTACTCAGGTGATCTGCGGTCACACCATCCGGGAACTGGGATACACACCGGGCTTACAGAAGAAGGCCGACTATATCGCGATTAAGATGCCGGTATTCTCCTTCGAGAAGATCCGCGGAGCTGATATCAGCCTTGGACCGGAGATGAAGTCCACCGGTGAATGTCTGGGTATTGCCAAGACCTTTAACGAGGCTCTTTACAAAGCCTTTGAGGGAGCAGGAATCAAGCTGCCAAAACACAAAAACATGATCATTACTGTCCGTGACGAAGATAAGGAAGATATGGTGGATATCGCCAGAAGATTCCAGAATGTGGGCTACCGCATTTTCGCCACCAAAGGCACTGCGAAAGTCTTAAATGACAATGGAGTGAAGGCATTAGAGGTTCACAAGATCGAGCAGGAGTCTCCAAACCTGTTAGACCTGATCCTGGGTCATGAGATCGATCTTGTCATCGATATCCCGCAGCAGGGAGCAGAAAGGAGCCACGATGGATTTGTGATCCGTCGGAATGCCATCGAGACAGGTGTGAATGTATTAACTGCATTAGATACCGCTGCGGCGCTGGCAACCAGCCTGGAGAACCGGGCGAAGGAGCTGTCGCTGATCGATATTGCGACGGTGCAGTAAAATAGGGAAAAGACAGAGTGGCTGCCGCATGAAAAATGCGGCGGCTTCTTTTGTATTGATAACAAACAAAGAAATTATTAAGGAAATTGCTACATGGCGCATTCGCAGGAGAAAGATGAAAAAAAATGAGGAAGAAAATATCAAAGGTTGATATGAAGCGTATGGAGGGCGCAATGGGAATTCTGCCAACCAACTTGCCATTTGATTTTATAAATGGTAAGATGAAGGCATAGAAAAAAAGATGCCCGGTTAAAAGGGCAATTTCAGAAAGGAGTCTGAAAAGCATGGGAAGATTTGTGAACCCAGACAACAGTGCGTTTCAGGTTGCTCTTAACTCCAGAATATATGTAGACAAGACGGGCTTGATGGAGTACACAAACAGTGTCCTCGATACGACGAATGCTTATATCTGCAATAGTCGCCCGCGTCGGTTTGGAAAGTCGTATGCAGCGAACATGCTGGCAGCGTATTACAGTAAGGGCGCAGATTCTGAGCAGATGTTTTCTGGATTGAGGATAAGCAAGGATGCCGATTTTAAGAAGCATCTCAATAAATACGATGTGATCCATATCGATATTCAGTGGTTTTTAGCAAACTGTGACGATGTTAACAATGTGGTGAAGTATGTCACAGAGGCAGTTCTGGATGAATTGCGGGAGGTTTATCCTGGGATTCTTCCGATTGAAGTGTTTGGCTTGCCTGATGCACTTTCAAGAATCAAAGATAAGACGGGACAGAAGTTTATCGTCATCATTGATGAATGGGATGTACTCATTCGTGATGAGGCAGCCAATAATAAAGCACAGGATGAGTATATAAACTTTCTGCGAGGGATGTTCAAGGGAACAGAACCTACAAAGTATATTCAACTGGCATATCTTACGGGCATTCTTCCAATAAAAAAGGAAAAAACACAGTCAGCACTGAACAATTTTGATGAGTTTTCCATGCTGAGTGCTGGCGACCTTGCACCGTATGTCGGTTTTACTGAGAAGGAAGTGAAGGAACTGGCAGAAGAATATCATCAGGATTTCGATGAAGTAAAGCGTTGGTATGATGGATATCTGCTGAATGAATATCAAGTCTATAACCCACGGGCAGTTGTCAGTGTGATGCTCCGAGGGGAATTCAAAAGCTATTGGTCGGAAACTGCTTCTTATGATGCAATTGTGCCGCTGATCAACATGAATTACGATGGACTGAAAAACGCTATCATTGAGATGATCTCCGGTGCAGAAGTCAGGGTGAACACGGCAACATTTAAAAATGACACAGTAAACATCAAGAGCAAGGATGATGTGTTGACCTATATGATTCATTTGGGATACCTTGGGTACAATCAAAAACTGAAGACTGCTTTTGTACCGAATGAAGAAATCCGTCAGGAACTCACAGATGCTGTTGAAAGTAGGCGCTGGAGTGAAATGCTGGAATTCCAGAAAGATTCTGAACGTTTACTTGATGCCACACTGGATATGGATGGAACAACAGTTTCCACACAGATTGAAAGAATTCATAATGCGTATGTGTCCTCTGTTCAGTATAACAATGAGAACTCGCTGAGCAGTGTATTGGCGATTGCGTATTTGAGCGCAATGCAGTATTACTTTAAACCTGTTCGAGAGCTGCCGACAGGTCGTGGGTTTGCTGATTTTGTCTTTATCCCAAAGCCAGAGTATAAAAGCACATATCCGGCGCTGGTTGTGGAACTTAAGTGGAATAAAGATTCCACAATAGCTTTACAGCAGATTAAGAACAAGAGATATCCAGAATCCATTTTGAACTACACTGGTGAAATTCTCCTTGTTGGAATTAGTTACGATAAAACCAGCAAAGAACATCAATGTCTGATTGAAAAATATGAGAAAGAATGACCTTGCCGGCCCACTGACGTACTGTAAGCTTTTATCTGGTACGTTGGCGGGTTTTTATTAAAAGATGTTATTCTTGTTTGGGTACAGAATTCATGGTATCATAAAAGCAATTAAGAAGTCTGTGGGTAGCTACGTGAAAGGAGTGGTAAAGATGAGAACAATGAACATTCCTGTTGGGGTATCAGATTTTGAAGAGCTTCGTAAGAATGATTATTACTATATTGATAAATCTGGGTTAATCGAGGAACTTCTTAGTAGGACTGGAACAAAGGTTACACTGATTACTCGCCCCAGACGCTTTGGCAAAACCCTGGGCATGAGTATGCTGGAAAACTTTTTTGATATCCGCAAAAACAGCAAAAAACTGTTTGAAGGACTGGAGATTGCGAAACATCAAACGCTGTGTGATGAATGGATGAACCAATATCCCACCATTTTTGTCTCATTCCGGCAGGTAGACGGACTAGATTTCACTGGCGCTTATGATATGCTCACATGGGTGATTTCGGAACTGTATAAGAAGCATTTGTATTTGCTGGAAAGTGATCGGATCAACGAATGCGATAAAGAGATTGCAAGACAGCTCATACGGGGAAATGCTTCTTTAAAGGATACGAAAGGAAGTCTGATGCTGCTTACAAGACTATTGCAGCAATATTATGGAAAATCGGTGATTCTCCTGATAGACGAGTACGATGTACCAGTTGCAAAAGCGAATAACAATGGCTACTACAAAGAAATGCTGGATGTCATGAAAGGCTTGATGCAGGCATTGAAAGACAACCAGGCGCTTCGTTTTGCTATTATTACAGGTTGTTTAAAGATCGCGAAAGAGAGTATTTTTACTGGAACGAATAACTTTGTATCAGATACGATCGCAAATTCCCGTTTGAATGAATATTTTGGTTTTGTACAAAAGGAAGTGGATCAGTTATTAAAGGATGCTGATTTGATAGAACGGGCTGATTGCATGAAAGAATGGTATGATGGCTATCATTTCGGTGATTTTGATGTTTATTGCCCATGGGATGTGATGAATTATCTGCTGGAGTTGCAGCGCAATCCAAAGGCGAAACCCATCAGCTACTGGAAAAACACCAGTGATAATGCGATCATTCGCTCTTTTATTGATTATGCTGGAAGTAATATTACCAAGAAACTTGAAACGCTGATGGCGGGCGGCTGTATTGTTCAGCGGGTGGATGAGAATCTGACTTATAACTATCTGCATTCTTCAGAAGATAATCTTTGGAGTATGCTGTATTTGACAGGATATTTGACAAAGGTGCGTGAGGACGATTATAGCAGCGAAATACCAGAAGGTATGGTTGCACTTATGATCCCCAATGCGGAGATCAGGGAAATTTTTGAGACAACCGTAATCAAATGGTTTGATGACAGTGCTAAGAAGTGGAATCGGAATGCGCTATTTGATGCGGTTTGGAACGGTGACAGTGATGGGATTACCAAAGAAATGAACGCCTTATTGCGGCGAACAATCAGCTATCATGATTATCGGGAGGACTTCTATCATGCCTTCCTGGCAGGTATTTTCGCTGGCGCTGGATATATGGTGGATTTTAATAAGGAACATGGCGAAGGACGAAGTGGTGTGGTTGTTTATGATTCCATCAATGGACGCGTGGCGATTTTTGAGGAAAAGTACACGAAAGCTCTGAATAACCTGGAAGCTGAGTGCGATATAGCCCTGCAGCAGATTGATGACCGGATGTATGCGAAAGAGTATGAGGATGGTTATGATCAGATCCTCTGTTATGGTATTTCGTTCTTTAAAAAGCGGTGTATGGTGAAGAAAAAATAACCTATCTCCGTAAGTGAGGTACGCCTATGATAAAACAACTCAAAAACTATTTCTATGAAAAACTTACCGATTTCACCATCAGCCCACCGAATTTTCTTCCTATGATTGTTACAACCAGGGATAAAGCTACGCAGCTTATGGAGGGAAAATTAGAAATGCCTCCGATGATTTCACGGGAACAGGTGGAAACTTTGGAAGCGGAAATCCGGAGAAAATATCCCGTATTGCCGGAAAAGGAATCTATCACGAAAGGATATCTGATCAATACTGCCGATCTGTATACACTTGGATTTTCTATGATTCCATTGGTATTTGACCAGGGACGTTTTGTGAAGTCGGATCGGAAGCTTTTAAAAGAAGGAGATACTGCGGTGATTTTCCTGCAGCCACAGCTGTTTTTTCAGCAATTGCAGGTGCAGGTTCAGCGGATATTCCCTAATTTGCGCTATTTGGAGTTGGCAGCGGCGGAATATCCCAGAAATGCCAGTCAACAGGTGGAAGACTGGAATTTATTTGCGAAGCCGCGAAAGGATCACTGGAAGCGGGAATTTCTTGTTATGGCCCGTTTGAATCATAACCTGGCAGTGTCTAACAGCAATCCTGTGAACGCGCAATTCTTTATGCTTGAAAATATGTCTTCGATGGCTGTTCTGGTTCCTGTCCGCGATCTGGTGCAAGGGCATTTTCCTGAGATTTTCCATGATCAGCAGCTTTTAGATTATATGAAAGCGTTTCATTTTCAGAAGAAAGAAATTCAGAACCATGTATTCCGTGTTGCGGCAAATGTGATGGAAATTACACCAACCACCCTATGGATTGAGCGGTTTCAGACAATATTGTCGCCAGGACAATGGATCGTGAATACTATCACAGAAAAGCTGATAGCCGATGGTGCATCCATGCCGCGGTTGATTTTTCACCATATCAATGGTATGGAAAAAATTGTGATCGGCATCAATCGGCTGGAATTTCGTTTTCAGTTCTGGACAGAAAAAGAACGCAGCATCGTTGAAAACTGCTTAAAACTAATGGATGAAAATATCCAGACACGGTACTGCCATATGGATGTGGAAACCAATGCTAATCTCGGTACTGTCCGGGAATATCAGGCCCTCAAAACCGAGCATTTTCTCCAGTCGAGGACATTTCGCCATGATGGAATCTTCTCGAAGGAATTGCTGGAAATGGATTATTGCGTTCATCCGAATATTCTTGGTATAAACGGAGCCCAGAAAGCGTGGCATTACTGTATCCACACATTTACGCCGGAAAATGAGCATTTTATGTGGTATTCTTCGTCTGATGTCATGAACTTTTTTGACCAGAAAACATCCGCTCACCAGAAACGGATTGCATATTTATTGAAAGGACACGCTTATGCCAGATATCAAAAAATTTCCAAATATCATTGAAGCCATGAAATATCTGGAACCGGGCCATCTCCTGACGCAATGTCTGGAGCGGGATGGCGTGGCGATCAACTATCAGACCAATATGCCGGTATCGATGCCGGATGGAAGAATTGCTCTTCTCTGTCCATCTCCGAATCCTAATTATTATCGTGGAGAAAATGGCGTCTATCCCAGCTGTAAATCCAGTCTCTACCGGATCCCGAAACGCGAAGATCAGATCTGCGCCCTGGCGAAGACTTATGAATTTATGTGTTTTCTGCTGACACTGGGGGAAGTACAGGCGTATTTGTACCATAACCTGTGGTATGATCCGTGGGCTATCGCCCAGCACTACGAATTTGCCACTCCCATGATTGATCTGACTCATGAAATTGCAGTTGCAGCATTTTTCGCCACTCATCGTTATGACCGTGTGACCAAAAGTTACCAGCTGATGCGTGAAGGCGTTGGTCAGATCCGCTGGATCATCCAGCCTCCTATGATGTCACAAGATCCGAACCTGTGTCCCATTGGCGTCCAGCCTTTTTCCCGCCCAAGCAATCAATATGGGTACGGGTACTGGATTCCAGAAGATGATGATTTTAAGAATCATTCGGAACTGATCCAGTTCGAGCAGGATTATCAGGTTAATTACCGCTTAAAAACGGCTATGACCGGCCCGGAAACCATGTATTTTCCCAATGAAAAAATCGCCCAGATGGCATCGATCATAAAAAATGAAAATGTAATTACCAATTGTGCCATAGACACATTTATTCAAGATATTGCAGATGGTAATTCTTATATTACTCCGGCACCTTCCAGGGATGAAATGCTGGATATTTTAAAGCAAAAAGGGGTCTTTCTGGTAGATGCTTCCGTGATCTGCCCAGAAGCCATTCCCACTCGAACAAATCCATTTAAAATCGACCGGAAATTAGTCTTGACACCGGCATATAAAAATAAATAGCTCTGAAAATTTCTCTTACATTTTCCCAAGAAACCCGTAAGAATTCTTTCGTTGACCCTCAGATAAATATAGAGTACCATAGCATATGTAGAAAACTGGAGGCGATATACATGAAAAAATTATTCTACGCGGTAACGGGTGCGGTTTTTCTTGGGCTTACGGCACCGGTGATAGGAGCGACAGGGGAAGCCTGGGCAGAGGAAGTGACCGGGCCGGATGCGCTGGTTCCAGAAGGGTACCGGAATGGAGAGCAGGGCCGGGATGCGGTGAAGGAAATCGGACCGGGTATCCGGGACGAGGAGAATGTGAGCAGTGCAGTTGGTAATGCGTTGATCCCTTCTAATGATTTTTTGGATGCGATGATCCCAAATCCGGTGGTGAAGCCGGTGGAGAAATATACTTATGACCAGATGGTGGCGGATATCAATGCCCTAAAAGAGCGGTACGGCGATAAAATGCAGGTCAATGTGATCGGAAAATCCCAGGATGGACGGGACATCTACGAGGTGATCGTGGGAAATGTCAATGCGCCGAAGCATATCCTGATGCAGGGTGCGATCCATGCGAGAGAGTATATGACGCCGCTTCTGATGATGAAGCAGCTGGAGACGGCGTTGAACTTTTATGATACGGGTCATTATGATAATACAGCCCTTTCGGATCTGTTTCATCAGGTGGCGGTTCACATGATTCCTATGAGCAATCCGGACGGTGTGACCCTGGCCCAGTCTGGACTGAATGGAATTCGGTCGGATTTTTTAAAGCAGACGATTCTGACGGCATACGCGAAAGATAAGGAGCTCGGAAGAACCACTCTTGACATGGATAAGTATTTAACAATCTGGAAAAGTAATGCAGCAGGTGTGGATCTAAACCATAACTTCCCGGCAGACTGGGAGGGCGTGACTTCTACGGCGGTCAGCGCATCTTATTCCGGGTATAAGGGAACAGCAGCGTTGTCGGAGCCGGAGAGCCAGGCACTGGCGGCTATGGCGGATAAGTACCCGTGGGCAGCGACGATCAGCTACCATTCCATGGGCAATATCATCTACTGGGATACCAATACCAGCAGGGTGAAGGATGCGTCCAAGGCATTGGCAGACAGCCTGGGAACTGTGACTGGTTATAAATTGGATGGAAGTGACGGTAAAGGTGGTTATAAAGACTGGATGCAGTCCAAGGACAATCCGGTGGCTGGCGTGACCATTGAGGTGGGAAGTGTGGCATGTCCTTTGCCGCTCAGTGAATTTGACAAGGTATGGAAACAGAATAAGGCAGTCTGGGTGCAGGCCATGAAGTTTGTGGCGACAAAATAATGGTCAGACCGATAACTCTGGTGATATCGTACATGGGCTGTTTGCGCAACGCGTGAACAGTAACCATGGGTCGGCATAATTACCGGAACATAATTACCGGAACACAGGCGAAAACGGGTTGTAATTTGTCAGAACAAGCGGTATAATATTTTACAGTATGTAAAAATCCGGGCACATGCCCGTAGAACAATATAGGAGTGTTTTGAATTATGACAAAGATAAGAACCAGATACGCACCAAGCCCAACAGGAAGAATGCACGTAGGTAACTTAAGAACTGCATTATACGCATACCTGATCGCAAAGCATGAGGGTGGAGATTTCCTTCTTCGTATTGAAGATACAGATCAGGAGCGTTTTGTAGAGGGCGCAACTGAGATCATTTACCGGACACTGGAAGAGACTGGTCTGGTACATGATGAGGGCCCGGATAAAGACGGTGGTGTTGGCCCATATGTACAGAGTGAGCGCCAGAAAGCAGGCATTTACCTGGAGTATGCGAAAAAACTGATCGATAAAGGCGAGGCTTATTACTGCTTCTGTGACCAGGAGCGTCTGAACTCCTTAAAGCATGTGGTAAATGGCGAGGAGATCATGACCTATGATAAGCATTGTCTGCATCTTTCCAAGGAAGAGATCGAGGCGAATTTAGCAGCAGGCAAGCCATATGTCATTCGTCAGAATAACCCGACAGAGGGAACGACAACCTTCCATGATGAGATCTACGGAGATATTACGGTGGATAACTCCGAGTTAGACGATATGGTTCTGATCAAATCTGATGGTTATCCAACCTACAACTTCGCAAACGTAGTGGACGACCACCTGATGGGCATCACCCATGTGGTAAGAGGCAATGAGTATCTGTCTTCTTCTCCAAAATACAACCGTCTGTATGACGCATTTGGCTGGGAAGTTCCGGTTTATGTACATTGTCCACTAATCACGAATGAGGAACATAAGAAGTTAAGCAAGAGAAGCGGACATGCTTCCTACGAGGATCTGATCGAGCAGGGTTTTGTTTCTGAAGCGGTGGTAAACTATGTGGCTTTACTGGGCTGGTCTCCAGAGGATAATCAGGAGATCTTCTCTTTAGAGGAGTTGGTGAAGGCATTTGATTACCACAACATCAGCAAGTCCCCGGCTGTTTTTGATGTGGTAAAATTAAAATGGATGAACGGCGAGTATCTGAAAGCGATGGATATGGATAAATTCTATAAGATGGCTGAGCCGTACATCAAGAAAGTCATCACCAAGGATATGGATTTGAAGAAGATTGCGGCTATGGTGAAGACCAGAATCGAGATCTTCCCGGATATTGCAGAGCATATTGATTTCTTTGAGGCACTTCCAGAGTACGATGTGGAGATGTTCTGTCACAAGAAGATGAAGAGTACCAAAGAAACTTCCTTAGAGATCTTAAAAGAGGTTCTTCCGATCCTGGAAGCACAGGAGGACTACTCCAATGACGCTCTTTATGCAGCATTATCTGCCTATGTAGCAGAGAAAGGCGTAAAGACCGGTCTGGTGATGTGGCCGATCCGTACTGCGGTTTCTGGTAAACAGATGACACCAGCCGGTGCAACTGAGATCATGGAGGTCCTTGGTAAGGAGGAGTCCCTGGCGCGTATCCGCAAGGGAATTGAGAAGTTAAGTAACGAATAAGGTCTGCACATTTACTGTGCTGACCGTAAGAAAACATAGGCGGGCAGGAATATATGGCATTTCATCCGTCCCAGCTGGAGGCGATCCAGCACCGAGATGGCCCGATGCTTGTGCTGGCTGGTCCTGGTTCTGGCAAGACCACAGTGATTACGCACCGGGTAAAATATTTGATTGAGCACCACCAGGTTGACCCTTCGGCCATCCTGGTGGTAACTTTTACGAAAGCAGCAGCCAGAGAGATGCAGGAACGTTTTGAAAAACTGATGGATGGTCATGGGGGCCGGGTCAGCTTCGGAACGTTCCATTCTGTATTTTTTACCATCTTAAAATACGCGTACCGGTTTCAGGCATCTAATATTGTGCGGGATGAACAGAAAAATCAGTTTATCCGGGAATTGATGGATCAGTATGAACTGGACATCGAGGATGAGCACGAGTTTACTTCTGGTGTGCTCAGTGAGATCAGCTTCGTGAAAAGCGAGATGCTGGATCTGGATCATTATTATTCCCAGAACTGCTCGGAGGCAGTTTTTAAAAAACTGTATAAGGGCTATGAGGAACGGCTGCGCCGAGGTAATCTTCTGGATTTTGATGACATGCTGGTCATGTGTCATGAACTGTTTACCCAGCGGAAGGATATTTTGGCGGCATGGCAGCGGAAGTTTCAGTATATCCTGGTGGATGAGTTTCAGGACATTAATAAGGTACAGTACGAGATCGTGCGGATGCTGGCAAAGCCACAGGATAATCTGTTTATCGTAGGCGATGACGACCAGTCCGTATACCGGTTCCGTGGTGCGAAGCCGGAGATCATGCTGGGGTTTACCAAGGATTATCCGCAGGCCAAAATGACACTGTTAGGCATGAATTACCGTTCCACATCAGATATCGTGGATACAGCCTGCAGGCTGATCACTCATAATCAGAAACGCTATCAGAAGGATCTGAAAGCCTTTAAGGGCAGTGGAAAGCCGGTAGTGACTTTGATGAGTCATGATCCCCAGGAGGAGACCATGCAGATCGTGGAAGCGATCCAGGATTACCGGAAGGCGGGATATTCGTTGGAAGATATGGCAGTGCTTTACCGGACGAATCTAAATCCCCGTCTGATGATTGAAAAACTGATGGAGTACAACCTTCCATTTTCCATGAGAGACTCGCTGCCGAATTTATATGAACACTGGATCTCGAAGAATATTTTAGCCTACATCCAGGCGGCCCACGGGGATTTAAGCCGTGGGAATATTTTGCAGATCATCAATCGGCCAAACCGCTATATCAGCCGGGATGCCCTGGGGGATGGGAAAATCTCCTGGGATGCCATCAAGTCCTTTTACCAGGACCGGAACTGGATGGTGGAGCGGGTGGAGCAGTTAGAATATGACCTGCTGATGATCCGTTCCATGGCTCCGGTGGCAGCGGTCAATTATATCCGCAAAGCCGTTGGATATGATGATTATCTGAAGGAATACGCCCAGTTCCGCCGGATGAAATCCGAGGAATTGCTGGATGTGGCAGACCAGTTAAAGGAGAGTGCCGCCGGGTTTAAAGAGGTGGATGCCTGGTTTGAGCACATGAAGGAATATAAGGAACGGTTAAAGGAGCAGGCGAAAGCCCAGAAGGGACAGAATGAGGGCGTGGCGCTGATGACTATGCACAGTTCCAAGGGACTGGAATTTCCCATTGTGTTTATTCTGGATGCCAATGAGGGAATTACCCCACACAGGAAAGCAGTTCTGGACGTGGATGTGGAGGAAGAACGGCGGATGTTCTATGTGGCCATGACCAGGGCCAAGGAACGGCTCTATGTGTGTTATGTGCAGGAGCGGTATGGCAAGAAGCAGGAACGGTCTCGGTTTATTTCGGAATATTTATCACCAATACCGAAATCGCCGGTTCATGGAGGAAAGAAAGCATGAGTGAGACAGGAAACAGGTCCGAACGTGGGCTGATCCACATTTACTGCGGTGATGGCAAAGGAAAAACCACGGCTGCCACTGGATTGGCAGTCCGGGCGGCGGGAAGAGGAAAACGGGTGGTGATTGCCCGTTTTTTAAAGACCGATGACTCTGGGGAAGTGTTTGTGCTGAAACAGGTTCCGGGGATTACGGTGATTCCATGTACGAAAACTTTCGGGTTTTATTTCCGGATGACGGAGGAACAGAAGAAAGAAGCGGCGGTCTATTACAGCGGTCTTTTGGAACAGGCGTGGCAGATAGCAGAAGAGCAGAAAGCAGGACTTCTGGTGCTGGACGAGATCATGGCAGCCTGTAATTATGGGCTGGTGAAGGAAAAACGGCTGCTGGAACTGTTGAAATCAAAACCAGAGAATCTGGAAGTGGTGCTGACAGGGCGAGGTCCATCCAAGGCGCTGCTTGACAGGGCTGATTATGTGTCAGAGATCATGAAACGGAAGCATCCATTTGACCAGGGAACCGGAGCCAGAGAGGGGATCGAATATTAAGTGATTTCAGGTAGCTGCCGGATGCAGAGGAGTGGAATCGTAAAAAAATGCTTGCGTTTCTGTTGTACATTTGATAGCATGGAACTATGCAGGAAATCTGCCAAAATGACAAAGATCTGGATACCACCGGAAAAGGAAAGGAAAAAATATGGCAAAGAATCAGAACGTAGATCCGAACGAAGAAGAGAGAGAGGAAATGACCGTAACCCTGACTCTGGACGATGATACTGAACTGGAGTGTGCGGTTCTTACGATTTTTGAGGCAGCAGGAAGAGATTATATCGCGCTGCTTCCGCTGGATGGCGCAGAGGATGAAGAGGGCGAGGTTTATTTATACCGTTACAGCGAAGTAGACGGACAGCCTGAACTGGACAACATTCAGGATGATGATGAGTACGAGGCTGCAGCCGACGCATTTGATGAGTTCTTAGACGGACAGGAGTATGATGAACTGGTCAGTGAAGAGGATCTGGACGATCTGTAAATCGATGAATAAAAAGAAAAAAGGAGCAGCTGCCATTGTGATGGTGGCTGCTGTTACGTTTGCGACAGGAATTTTCTATACGAAAGAAGTGAAGACCACAGAAACGGCGCAAACGACATCTGAAAAACAAACAACAGAAGAGAGAGCGGAAGAAACCATTTCTGCAAAAAAGATTGGCATCTGCATTTACCGCTATGACGATGACTTTATGAAACTGGTCACGAAAGAATTGAAAAATAGTTTTATAGAGGATTATGGGATTGAGGCAAATGATATTTTTACATTTTATGCGGAAGAAGACCTGGAAAAACAACAGGAACAGGTTGAAAAACTCATGGAACGGGGTGTCTGTGGACTGATTATACAGGCCGTGGAAGAAGCTAAAATTCCGGGACTGACAGATCAGTGCGCAGAAAAACAGATTCCGGTGGTTTTTATTAACAGTGAGCCGACAAAAGAGGAAAAGCAGCGTTGGAGCGAGGAGAAAATCGCTGCATCCTGGGTAGGGACAGATGGAAGACAGGCTGGCGCTTATCAGGGGCAGCTGATTCTGGAATCGCCGGAGCATGGAGACTTTAATGGCGATGGCATGGTGTCTTATGTGATGATTCAGGGCGATCTGGATGCGGAAGATACGAAGAACCGCACGGAATACTCGGTGAAAACTTTGACAGACCAGGGAATCCGTGTGCAGAAGCTGACGGAAGTATCTGGAAACTGGGAAGAGTCCCGTGGAAAGGAACTGACAGAGCAGGCGTTGAAACGGTATGGACGGCGGGTGGAAGTGATCATCTGCAACAATGATGCTATGGCCAATGGAGCGTCAGAAGCAATCCAAGAAGCTGGCAGAGTGGTTGGAAAAGATATCTGTCTGGTTGGTGTGGATGGTTTGAGAAGCACCGTGACAGCGGTCCGCGATGGAAATGTGACCGGAACAGTTCTGAATGACTACCATGGACAGGCAAAAAAGGCGGCGGAAGTGCTGATGAAGCTGGTAGATGGAGAACATGTGGAAACAGAATATCTGATCGATCATGTGAAAATTTCTGGAAATGGTCAATAGGACTTAGAGGCCAGCCGGCTGTTCTGATATTCTCCAGAGAATGTCACGTCTTTTCCAAACCATTCTGGCGGAACAAAGGCGTTCGCCTGCTCCTTCGTTTCAAACTCGACTTCAACTAACATCAGCCCTTTGTAGTGGCCGGAAAAGATATCAAGCTCCGCTGTGTAGGAGGTGCCGGGAAGCGGGATGAGGAAGCGCTGCTTGGTCAAAACGATGCCGTCAGCTTTTGTCAATAAATGCTCGTAGGAAGCCTGATTTAACGGGAGATTGTATTCTTCCCGCGCCAACAGACCCCTGGATTTGTAGGTCAGATAGTACTGGTCGTCTTCTTTGCGGATTCGGACAACCGGGTCTGTGGAGAGATAAGCCTGTTCGATCTGATGGGATGGATGGTGGTCATAGCCCTCTGGAAGGACAGAGACCAGAAACTTACGTTCGATTTCCATTTCTAAATCCTTTCTTGAAAATATCTGTTTATCTCAGTCGAGAAGACTCCCACCTCTTTAGGTGGTGAGTAATAGCAAATTGTCTCAGTGGGAGGTGGGTCTCCGACTGAGATAAACGCTCCGCGAGGATGCGCAGTGATTCTGATAGGAATATGTCAGCTTCGCTGACCAGAATCACGCGCCAAGTCTCACGGACGTTCGACTTGAATATCATGTAACGATTCAGTAGGTCTGCGCACATGCTGCGTGAAGATACTGAATCGTTACATTATCATAACATATCTACGAAAATGCCACAAGTGCTTGTATTTACTTGAAAACTATGATATAATGCTAACTTGAAGTGTAACGCCCTTAGCCCTGGCGGTTCACATATATTTCAAGGAGGAACCCATAGCATGAGTTTACAAGTAGAGAATTTAGAAAAGAACATGGCAAAGCTGACCGTAGAAGTGCCGGCTGAGAAGTTTGAAGAGGCTATCAAGACCGCATATAATAAGAACAAGAATCGCTTTGCGATCCCTGGCTTCCGTAAAGGTAAAGCACCTCTGAACATGATCGAGAAGATGTACGGCGTTCAGGTATTTTACGAGGAGGCTGCTAATATCGTATTAGATGAGACTTATCCAGAGGCTGCTGCTGAGAGCAAGCTGGAGATCGTTTCCAGACCTGAGATCGACCTGGTTCAGATCGAGAAAGGCAAAGATTTCATTTACACCGCTACTGTAGCTGTAAAGCCAGAAGTAACCTTAGGTGAGTATAAAGGCGTAGAAGTTGAGAAGGTATCCGCTGAAGTAACTGATGAGGATGTAGAGAAAGAGTTAAAGAGAGTTCAGGAGCAGAACTCCAGACTGTTAACTGTTGAGGACAGACCAGTTGCTGATGGTGATCAGACTGTTATCGATTTCGAGGGATTTGTTGATGGCAAGACCTTCGAGGGCGGTAAGGGCGAGAACTATCCGCTGACCATCGGTTCCCACTCTTTCATCGATACTTTTGAGGAGCAGCTGATCGGCAAGAACATTGGCGAAGAGTGTGAAGTTAACGTTACTTTCCCAACTGAGTATCATGCAAAGGAACTGGCTGGCAAACCAGCAATGTTCAAAGTAACTGTAAAAGAGATCAAAGTGAAAGAGCTTCCGGAGTTAAACGATGAGTTTGCTGGAGAAGTTTCCGAGTTTGATACTCTGGATGAATACAAAGCTGATTTAAAGGCAAAACTTGCAGAGAGCAAAGAAAAAGCAGCTAACACAGAGAACGAGAACCGTGTAGTTGCGAAAGTTGTTGAGAACGCAACCATGGAGATCCCTGAGCCAATGATCGAGAGCCAGGTACAGAACATGATCAACGACTATGCCCGCAGAATGCAGAGCCAGGGTCTGTCTCTGGATCAGTACATGAAATTCACAGGCATGACTTTAAAGGATCTGCAGGATCAGACCAAGCCACAGGCTGAGACACGTATCCGCACCAGACTGACTCTGGAAGCAGTTGTAAAAGCTGAGAACATCCAGGTTACTGATGAGGAAGTAGAGAAAGAGCTTCAGGAGATGGCTGACGCTTACAAGATGGAGTTAGAGAAAGTTAAGAGCTTCATGGGTGAGAACGAGCTGGCTCAGATCAAAGAGGACTTAGCTGTACAGAAAGCAGTTGACCTGCTGGTTAAAGAAGCAAAGCTTGCATAAAACTTGCATAAGAGATCAGAGTTTCATCTGATTTGATGTATGTCCGGCAACCATGTCCTGCCCGGAAGGGATCACCTGCCGGAGCAGGTGCATGGCTGCCGGATTCTTTTCGATTTATCTCAGTCGAGAAGACTCCCACCTCTTTTGGTGGTGAGTAATAACGTTCGACTTGAACGGAGAGAGATTCGGAAACGAAAAAAGACAGGAGGATGGAAAATGAGTTTAGTACCTTATGTCATTGAATCCACAAGCAGAGGAGAACGTTCTTATGACATTTATTCCCGTCTGCTGAAAGAAAGAATTATTTTCCTCGGAGAAGAGGTTAACGAAGTAACAGCCAGCCTTGTAGTGGCGCAGCTTCTATTCCTGGAATCTGAGGATCCGACGAAGGATATCAACCTGTATATTAACAGTCCGGGCGGTTCTGTTACTGCAGGCATGGCCATTTACGATACCATGAACTACATTAAGTGTGATGTTTCCACGGTATGTATGGGTATGGCAGCAAGCATGGGTGCGTTTCTGCTGGCTGGCGGTGCAAAGGGCAAGAGATTTGCACTTCCAAACGCTGAGGTGATGATCCATCAGCCATCTGGCGGGGCACAGGGTCAGGCTACCGAGATCCGCATTGTTGCAGAGCAGATCCTTCGCACGAAGAAGAAATTAAATGAGATTCTGGCTGCCAATACCGGTCAGCCGTTGGAAGTAATTGAACGCGATACAGAACGCGATAATTACATGACTGCAGAAGAGGCTGTAAAATACGGTCTGATCGATGCAGTAATCTCCAAACACTAACTAGAATGAAACGCTGTAATCTGGCGTGACCAAATAAGGAAGCGAGGTGTGAATATGCCGGGCAGAGTTGACGAGAAGATCCGCTGTTCTTTCTGCGGAAAGACCCAGGACCAGGTTCGTAAGCTGATCGCAGGAAATAATAATGTGTTCATTTGTGATGAATGCATTGACCTGTGTTCTGAGATCCTGGAAGAGGAACTGCCGGAAGAGGAGCATGCCGCTGAGAGCTTCGGAGATATTAATCTGTACAAACCGAAGGAGATCAAGGCATTTCTGGATGAATACGTCATCGGACAGGACGAAGCGAAGAAAGTATTGTCTGTGGCCGTCTATAATCACTACAAGAGAATTACTTCCATTAAAAAAATGGATGTGGATGTACAGAAGAGTAATATCCTGATGCTTGGACCAACTGGTTCTGGTAAAACTTATCTGGCACAGACACTTGCCAAAATCTTAAATGTTCCATTTGCGATTGCGGATGCAACAGCTTTGACGGAAGCAGGTTATGTAGGTGAGGATGTGGAGAACATCCTGTTAAAACTGATCCAGGCTGCGGATTATGATATTTCCAAGGCAGAGTACGGCATCATCTACATTGATGAGATTGATAAGATCACCAAAAAATCAGAGAATGTTTCAATCACCAGAGATGTATCCGGAGAGGGTGTTCAGCAGGCATTATTAAAGATTCTGGAAGGCACCGTTGCCAGTGTTCCTCCGCAGGGAGGCAGAAAGCACCCTCATCAGGAACTGATCCAGATCGATACTACTAATATCCTGTTTATCTGCGGCGGGGCTTTTGATGGTCTGGAGAAGATCATTGAGAACCGTCTCAGCACAGGTTCCATTGGTTTCAATGCAGAGATCGTTAACAAGAACGATACCGATATTGATAAGCTGTTAAAGATGACAGAGCCGCAGGATCTGGTGAAATTTGGTTTGATTCCGGAATTTATCGGTCGTGTGCCGGTCTTTGTATCCCTGGAACTTCTGACAGAGGAAGCACTTTTACGGATCTTAAAAGAACCGAAAAATGCTTTGGTAAAACAGTATCAGAAACTCTTCGAAATCGATGATGTGAAGCTGGAATTTACGGATGATGCATTGAAAGAGGTAGCGCATCTGGCAACGGAGCGAAAGACCGGAGCCAGAGGACTTCGTTCTATCATGGAATCTGTGATGATGGATATGATGTATGAGATTCCATCCGATGATAATGTTGGAATCTGTACCATTACAAAAGGTGTGGTAGATGGCACAGGTGAACCGGAGCTTGTGTACCGGGATACCGCTGTACCACAGGCCAGCAAAGCACAGAGATTAAAGAAAGAACGGCCGGGAGAGATCGCTTAAACGGCTTTTGTGAAAATGGGGGCCCATAAAGCCTCCATTTTTATTCGTTGCCATGCATCAACAGAAACTGCCAGTGGCAGAGCCTGTTGATGAGATAGAATTATACAAAAGGAGGAGATTCCTGAATGGAAGGAACAGTCATTACTATGCCAGCAGTGGCGTTACGGGGCCTGACGGTATTTCCTGCGATGATGATCCATTTTGATATTAACCGGAAACGGTCCGTTGCAGCCGTGGAAAAAGCCATGGTGTCGGATCAGAAGGTATTTTTGGTGACTCAGAGACAACCAGAAGTGGTAGAACCGGGACTTCCGGATCTGTATCAGGTTGGTACCATCGCACTGGTGAAACAGATGGTGAAACTGCCTGGAGGAAATATCCGGGTCATGGTGGAAGGCTTGAAGAGAGCAGAGCTTTTAGATTTAGATAGTGAAGATCCGATGCTGATGGCACGGATCGAGGAACTGGAGCTGCAGGAGGAAGAGGATCTTGATCCAATTGCCAGAGAAGCCATGTGCCGGATTCTGAAGGAAAAACTGGAGGAGTATGGCGCAGATTTTACCAAGCTGGCCAAAGAAGTGATTCCGCCTATGCTTCTGATCAAAGATCTGGATCAGCTGATGGACCAGATCATGATCCAGCTTCCGTGGGAGTATCATGAACGCCAGGAGATGCTGGAGGCTCTTTATACCAGCCAGCGCTATGAAATTCTGGTGCACCATCTGATCAATGAGATCGAAGTAGGACGGGTAAAACGGGAATTTCAGGGTAAGGTGAAAGCAAGCATTGATAAAAACCAGAGGGATTATATTCTCCGGGAACAGATGCGGATCATTCGCGAGGAGCTGGGAGAGGACAGCCCATCCAGTGAGGCGGATGAATACAGCCATCAGCTGGAAAGCCTGAAAGCAGATAAGGAAACAAAAGACAAATTAAAGAAAGAGATCGAACGATTCAAGGTGATGCCAAGCGGAAGCCAGGAAGCCAATGTGCTCCGGACTTACATTGAGACGCTTCTGGAACTGCCATGGAAGAAGGTTTCCAGAGATAATAACGATATCCGTCATGCTGAGGAGATCTTAAACGAGGATCACTATGGGCTGGAGAAGGTGAAAGAACGTATTCTGGAGTATCTGGCAGTCCGCACCTTGAGTAAGAAAGGAAATGGGCCGATCCTGTGTCTGGTAGGTCCTCCTGGAACCGGCAAGACTTCCATTGCCCGTTCCGTGGCCAGAGCATTAAATAAGAAATATGTCCGCATCAGTCTGGGTGGTGTCCGCGATGAAGCAGAGATCCGTGGTCACAGAAAGACTTATGTAGGCGCTATGCCAGGTCGTCTGGTTGAGGGATTGCGCCAGGCTGGCGTCAGCAACCCATTGATGCTTCTGGATGAGATCGATAAAGTCAGCAGTGATTACAAGGGAGATACTTCTTCAGCACTGTTGGAGGTACTGGATGGAGAGCAGAACGTGAAGTTCCGTGATCACTATGTGGAAACACCGATCGACCTGTCACAGGTGTTATTTATCGCAACTGCGAACACCACTCAGACCATTCCGGGTCCTTTGCTGGATCGTATGGAAGTGATCGAGATCAACAGCTATACGGAAAATGAGAAGTTCCACATTGCCAAAGATTATCTGGTGGAGAAGCAGATGGAGAAAAATGGATTGAAGGGTGAAGTCCTTACGATCAGTGATGAGACAATCCGGAAGATCATTCATAATTATACCAGAGAAGCCGGAGTTCGTAATCTGGAGCGCCGGATCGGTGATGTGTGCCGGAAAGCGGCAAGAGAGTATCTGGAAGATAAGAATGTGAGAATCCACGTAAGAGAGGACAGCCTGGAGAAATACCTGGGCAAAGAGCGGATTTCCTTTGAAGACGCCAATGAGGAAGATCAGGTTGGAATCGTTCGTGGTCTGGCATGGACCAGTGTTGGCGGAGATACCTTGCAGATCGAGGTCAATGTGATGCCTGGCAAGGGAGAATTGCTGATGACGGGACAAATGGGTGATGTGATGAAGGAGTCCGCACGGATTGCCTTAACTTACGTCCGTTCTATCAGCCCGGAATACCAGGTAGCAGATGATTATTTTGAGACTCACAGCCTACATATCCATATCCCGGAGGGCGCTGTGCCAAAGGATGGTCCATCTGCGGGTATTACCATGGCGACAGCCATGCTTTCTGCAGTGACCAATCGTCTGGTGGATTGTAAGACAGCCATGACTGGTGAGATTACCTTGAGAGGACGGGTGCTGCCGATCGGCGGCCTGAAGGAGAAGATTCTGGCAGCGAAAATGGCCCACATGAAAAAGGTTCTGGTTCCGGATAAGAACCGACCGGATATTGGGGAACTGTCGAAAGAGATTCTGGATGGTCTTGAGATCGTTTATGTCAGCACTATGAAAGAGGTGCTTGATCAGGTTCTGAAAGGAGTTAACGTATGATTATAAAAAAAGCAGAACTGGAGACTGTCTGCGGTGTGACCAGTACGTTTCCGCAGAATGACCACCCGGAGTTTGCCTTTGCAGGGAAATCCAATGTAGGAAAATCTTCTCTGATCAATGGCCTGTTAAATCGTAAGGCTCTTGCCCGTACCTCTTCCCAGCCGGGTAAGACCCAGACGATTAATTTTTATCATATTAATGACGAACTCTATTTCGTGGATCTGCCGGGATATGGCTATGCCAAAGTAACCCAGGAAGTGAAGGCGAAATGGGGGAAGATGATCGAAAGGTATCTGAAGTCATCGGATGTGTTAAAATGCGTGTTTCTGCTGGTGGATATCCGGCATGAACCGTCAGAAAATGATAAGACCATGTATGAGTGGATCCTGTATAATGGATTTCATCCAGTGGTGATCGCAACGAAATTAGACAAGATCAAGAGAAGCCAGGTGGCAAAACAGGTGAAGCTGGTCCGTCAGGGACTGGGGATGGAAAAAGATGGGATTCTGATTCCATTTTCGGCGGAGACGAAGCAGGGGAAAGATGAGATCTGGACGCTGATTGAGAGTCTGATGGGGAATGCGCCGCAGCCGCAGGAAGAGGTGCAGGAGTAGGTGTGCTGGCAAAGGGCCGGAGTCAGGCGGTACTGGCTCTGGCCTTAGTCAGTAATTTTTTATGTCATAGGACGCTTCGTCCTATGACATAAAAACGCTCCGCTAAGGATCGCACTGCGGCGGAGTGGAAGAGTGTCGCTAAGGCGACCCGCCGCAGGCGGAGAATCCTGCGAACAGGATTCATTTTTATAACGATGCTACAAAATAAGTCAACGCCAGCATATCTGCACTTCCTCCTGGCGAGATATTCATTTTGATAAATTCTTGATCCAACGTTCTTATTTCCGCAATAAAATCCCGTGTATCAATTCCTGAATTTAACATGCTCTGAATCTGAGCCTGCACTTTTCTGAAAGTTTCATAATCAGATCTTGCAATGATATTCGTATCTACAGATCCCGCAATAATATGCAGCAGGGTTAATACACCTGCATCATTGGCAGATAAGCCTTCATTCCGGTACTGTCGGAATACCGGAAGAGCGGTTTCGAATACGGTTGGATAGCCATCAGTAGCTTCTCCACGGATTCCGGTGATGCCATAGCGGGCGTAAAGGCGTTCCCCGTGGGTTTTGGCAGTTTCCAGGGTAATGCCCTGGAAATCGTCTAAAATGTGGGCGGTCATCTGACGGCAGGTGTCACGGAAAGAGGCTTCTGTGTAGGGAATATCATTTCCATAAAGATAACCAAGGGCACAACAGAAAATGCCCAGGGAGAAGATCATGCCTTTATGGGTGTTGACACCATTGGTAGCCTGTTTCATGACAGCCTCTGCCTGGATGCCGATCGGACGGATCAGGGCGAAGATGTCTTCGCAGGAACGTTCATGATTTTTGATGCCGCAAAGGGTAAATTCCTCAAAAAACTGGTTTAAAGAAACAGCGCTGCTCTGGAACGTGTAAAAATCCATGTCCTTGTGGGAGCCGGAGTTGTCACGGTCTACCAGTCCTGGCTTTGGGGTGGCAGCTACTTCATAGAGAAGGGATGCCATAGCGAGAGAGGAAATTTGGTGGGCGTACTGGTGATGGAAATAGTCCTCCATGATCTCACATTCCCGCGTCAGGATCTCATCCACGCTGTGAGTCCTGGAACGGCTGCACACGAAAGCATCCTGGTTGCACAGGAGACATTTGCGGGGCGGCATATGGAAATCTGTTCGGGAGATCTTGGCTCCATCGGGTGATAGCACATCTAAATCAAAAAGCCGGCCTAAAGGTGTCCGTTCCTCTAAGCGGCATAGGATTTCCTTTACAGTTCTGGCATCAGAATCGATGACGAGGAAAGCCTCATATCCGGTGATATCCTCGATTCGTTTTTCTTCTATGATCGGAAGCTTCCATGCCATACACTGGGTTCGGATCATGGATAGTCCCTCCTCGAAGGTACGGATGGCAAGTGGAAAGACCTTGATAGGTCCGACAATATTTAAAGTAAATGAAATCAGCGGAAGCTGGTGTTCGTTTAATAATTTCTGCTGGACAAACTGACGGCGTTCTCTGGCATCTAACATTTTCGGCAGTTCCACGTACTGGCCGGTCACGATTTTCTGAAGATTCATGGATGGTATCTCCTTATTTCAATACATTAAGATAGGAAAAAGTATAGCATAAAAAATGAAAAAAATATACTGGTTGATGGAGAATACGATCGAAGTAATACGATGGAAGACGGTCAGAAGCCAGCGTACCGGATTTGCAAGGGCAGACAATGTATGGTAAGATAGTATGTAACGATTCAGTAGGTCTGCGCACATGCTGCGCTAACCGTAAGAACACATAGGCCAGAAAGCAAAAATCCTATCAGCGAAGCTGATCTGGAATGGATTTTTGCTCGTAACTATGAAGGTACTGAATAGTTACGATAGTGTAAAAAAGAAAGGCGGTGTGGGCATGAAAGGACAATATTATACGTCAGGGCAGTTTGCAAAAAAGGCCAATGTGACGATCCGGACCGTCCGTTTCTATGATAAACAGGGAATTTTAAAGCCAAGTAAGGTCAGTGAGTCCGGCTATCGGCTATATACAGATGAGGATTTTGGACGCCTTCAGAAGATACTCTCTTTAAAATACCTGGGTTTTTCCCTGGAAGAGATCATGGCTATGACGATCAATGATGATTCTGAGGATATTGCCCACTCTTTGGAGCTGCAGAAAGACCTGATCCGTAAGCGGATCCTGCATTTGCAGATGATGGAAAAAACATTGGAGGATACGGCGCAGATGCTGGAGCAGTCGGGTAAGGTAGACTGGAACGATATTCTGAATCTGATCCATATCACCAACATGGAACACGCCATTGTGGAACAGTACAAAAATGCAGTGAACCTGAATGTCCGGATTGCTCTGCACCAGCGATTTTCCCACAATCCGGTACCGTGGTTTACCTGGCTGGCAGATCAGATTGCATTAAAAGATGGGTACCGGGTGCTGGAGACAGGATGTGGAAATGGCGAGCTGTGGTGTCACAGGAGTCAGATTCCCGATATCTGTCTGTATCTGACGGACATTTCCTCCGGAATGGTAGAGGATGCCATGAAGCGCCTGAGAGAAGAAAGGATGCCGGCGGCATTTTCTAAGAAGATACAGTTTGGCACCGAGGACTGCCAGAAATTCAGTTTTCCGGATCAGGCGTTCGATACGGTGATCGCCAATCATGTCCTGTTTTATGTGAAAAATCTGCCTCAGGCATTAAAAGAGGTGCGGAGAGTCCTGAAAACGGGAGGAACCTTCTATTGCAGTACTTATGGGAAAAATCACATGAAAGAGATCACCTCCATGGTGCAGGAATTCGATTCAAGAATCACGTTGTCAGAGGTAGCTCTTTACGAGTTGTTTGGCCTGGAAAATGGAGAGGGCATGCTGCGGGAACAGTTTGAAGAGGTGGAACTTCGGATGTATGAGGATTATCTGCTGGTGGATGAGGCGGAGCCGCTGCTGGATTATATCTTGTCCTGCCACGGGAACCAGAGCGAGATCCTGAATCAGAGACAGCTGGAATTTAAGGCTTTTTTGCAGAAGAAGATTGAGGAGCATGGGGCGATCAAGATCACGAAAATGGCAGGAATTTTTGTGTGCAGGAAGAAAAGTGAGTGATGGTGCTTCTGGATTAAAATCGAGAATCTTCGTATAAGTAATCGATATGTTATTGATAATTTTGCATCTATCATGAAAAAGTTCTTGACAGTGACGTAACGTCATCCTTTATACTATCAGTTAGAAGTGAAAAATGAAATCAATTTGCATCAGCGTAAAGCATGCAATGCCGGTTGCACAATGATCAGTTGCGCAATCCTGGAAAACATATGATAAACGGAGGTATTCTTTATGAAAGGTATTATTCTGGCGGGCGGTTCCGGCACAAGACTGTATCCGCTGACTATGGTAACATCCAAACAGCTGCTGCCAATTTATGATAAACCGATGATCTATTATCCATTATCGGTGCTGATGAGCGCAGGTATCCGTGAGATCCTGATCATTTCCACACCGGATGACACCCCAAGATTTGAGGCACTGTTAGGTGACGGACATCAGTTTGGTATCAGCTTATCTTATGCAGTTCAGCCGTCTCCAGACGGACTGGCTCAGGCGTTCATCATTGGCGAGGAGTTTATCGGGGATGACCATGTTGCTATGATCCTGGGCGATAACATTTTCGCAGGACACGGTCTGAAGAAGAGACTGCTGCGGGCTGCGAACAAGCAGGAGGGCGCTACGGTATTTGGTTATTATGTAGATGATCCAGAACGTTTTGGTATTGTGGAGTTTGACGCAGACGGACGTGCCATTTCCATCGAAGAAAAGCCGGAGAAACCGAAGTCCAATTATTGCGTGACCGGACTGTATTTCTATGACAATAAGGTTGTGGAGTATGCGAAGAGCTTAAAACCATCTGCCCGTGGCGAGTTAGAGATCACGGATTTAAACCGGATCTATCTGGAACAGGGCAGACTGGATGTGGAACTGTTAGGACAGGGCTTTACCTGGTTAGATACCGGAACACATGAGTCTCTGGTTGACGCGACCAATTTTGTCCGCACCGTAGAGGGACATCAGCATAGAAAGATCGGATGTCTGGAAGAGATCGCTTACTTAAATCACTGGATCACCAAAGATCAGCTTCTGGAGAACATCCAGCCGCTGAAGAAGAACCAGTATGGCCAGTATCTGATGGACGTATTAGCAGGCAAATTCATTGATAAATAGTAACTATTCAGTAGGTCTGCGCACATGCAGTGCATGACAGACATACACAAAGGAGAGTAAATTATGAAGATTTTAGTCACAGGCGGAGCCGGATTCATCGGCGGAAACTTTGTACACCACATGGTAAATAAATACCCGGATTATCAGATCGTAAACCTGGATCTGTTGACTTACGCAGGTAACTTGGAGACCTTAAAACCGGTTGAGGATAAGCCAAACTACAAGTTCGTGAAAGGCGACATCGCAGATGAGCCATTTATCATGGATTTATTTGAGAAAGAGAAATTTGATATCGTGGTGAACTTCGCAGCGGAGAGCCACGTAGACCGTTCCATCACCGACCCGGGCATTTTCGTGCAGACCAACGTCATGGGAACCAGAGTGCTTCTGGACGCTGCAAGAAAATATGGCGTAAAACGTTATCATCAGGTGTCCACGGACGAAGTGTATGGAGATCTGCCATTAGACCGTCCGGATCTGTTCTTCACTGAGGAGACACCGATCCATACCTCCAGCCCATACAGCTCATCCAAGGCAAGCGCAGATCTGTTTGTACTGGCTTATTACAGAACCTATGGACTGCCAGTGACCATTTCCAGATGCTCCAACAACTATGGCCCATATCATTTCCCGGAGAAGCTGATTCCATTGATCATCAGCCGCGCCCTGGCAGACGAGGAACTTCCAGTATATGGAACCGGTGAGAATGTCAGAGACTGGCTGCACGTATCCGATCACTGTGAGGCCATTGACTTGATCATCCACAAGGGCAGGGTTGGAGAAGTTTACAATGTGGGCGGACACAATGAGCGCACCAACTTAGAGGTAGTCAAGACCATCTTAAGGGCATTAAATAAGCCTGAGAGCCTGATCCGTTTTGTTACCGATCGTCCAGGCCATGACAGACGTTATGCGATCGATCCGACCAAGTTAGAGACCGAGCTTGGCTGGAAACCAAAATATACCTTTGATACAGGAATTGAGCAGACCATCGATTGGTATTTAAACAACCGCGAGTGGTGGGAGCACATCATTTCCGGTGAGTATGCGAATTATTTTGACAAGATGTATGGAGAGAGACTGTAATGAGAGTTCTGGTAACAGGTGTAAAAGGACAGCTTGGATATGATGTAATGAACGAACTGGCGGGAAGAGGCCATGAGGGCATTGGCGTGGATATCCAGGAAATGGATATTACCGATGCAGCTTCTGTGGAGAAGGTCATCACAGAGGCAGCGCCGGATGCAGTGATCCATTGTGCAGCTTATACAGCCGTAGATGCGGCAGAGGACAACGTGGATCTGTGCCGCCGGGTCAACGCAGGCGGTACAGAGAATATCGCCAGAGTCTGCAAAGCGTTAAACTGTAAAATGATGTACATCAGCACGGATTATGTGTTCAACGGCCAGGGAACCAGACCATGGGAACCGGATGATAAAAGAGAGCCTTTGAATGTCTACGGACAGACTAAGTATGAGGGTGAACTGGCAGTGGAAACGCTGGAGAAGTTCTTCCTTGTCCGTATTGCGTGGGTATTTGGCGTGAATGGCAAGAATTTCATCAAAACCATGTTGAATCTTGGTAAGACCAGAGATCATCTGACGGTTGTGGCGGACCAGATCGGTTCTCCGACCTATACTTATGATCTGGCACGACTGCTGGTGGACATGATCGAGACAGACAAATATGGCCGTTATCATGCGACGAACGAGGGACTGTGCAGCTGGTATGAGTTTGCCTGTGAGATCTTTAAGCAGGCGGGCATGAACGTAACCGTCAGCCCGGTCACCAGTGATCAGTATCCGGCGAAAGCGAAACGTCCGATGAACAGCCGGATGGATAAGTCCAAGTTAGACGAGATGGGATTTAAGCGTCTTCCTTCCTGGCAGGATGCATTAGGAAGATATCTGAAGGAAATCCAATAGGTTTGAAAGCAAAAATGACACCAGAAAAGGGCTGCCCTGGCTAAAAGGGCAGCCTTTTTTCGATCCATGCGATCCCCTGGTAAAGACAGGTGGAGAGCAGGCACAGGATCACAATGGACATAACCAGTAAATCCATCTTAAAAACCTGGGAAGCGTAAATGATCAGGTATCCAAGCCCGGCATTGGCACACAGGAATTCACCGATGATCACTCCGACCAGACATAGCCCGATGTTCACCTTCATGGTGCTGATGAGAAGGGGGATGGAGGATGGAAGCAGAACTTTTGCGAGAATATCCTTTTTGGAGCCGCCCAGGGAGCGGATCAGGCGGATCAGATCCGGATCTGTCTGGGTGAATCCTGTATACAAGGTCAAAATAGAGCCAAATACCGCCACTGAAACCGCAGCCAGAATGATCGTATGCATATGGCTGCCGAGCCAGACGATAAGCAGGGGCGCCAGAGCAGATTTTGGAAGGCTGTTTAACATGACCAGGTAAGGTTCTGCGATCTGGGATGCAGTGCGGTTTGCCCACAGAAGGACTGCCAGGGTGACGGAAATCAGGACAGTCAGAAAGAAGCTGATCAGGGTTTCATATAAAGTGATTCCGATATGGAGAAAAATACTTTTGTCCATCGCCATAGTATAAAAACAGAGAGCGATCCTGGATGGGCTGCTGAAAATAAACGAGTCGATCATCCCCAGATCTGCGGAGAGCTCCCAGAGCCCGGCAAATAGGAAAAATACCAGAAAACGGGCGCTTCCAACCAGAAGATGGTGGCGTTTTTCATTTTTTAAGAATTGTTCCTGGGCTTTGGAGGGACGGGATTCAGTCATGTTCTTTGATCTCCTTCCATAACTGATTGAAATAAACAGAAAAATCCGGTGCATTGCGCCGGGCTAATGGACGGTCATACGGTTGGTTAAACTGGATTTTCATGATTCCGGTTACATGACCGGGCCGGCTTCCAAGAATCAGGATACGGTCTGCCACAGAGATGGCTTCGGATAGGTCATGGGTCACTAAAATTGCTGTTTTGCCACGGGTCCGTATGATGGAACTGATGTCATCACAGACCTCCAGCCGGGTCTGATAATCCAGGGCGGAGAAGGGTTCGTCAAGCAGCAGAATATCTGGTTTTAAGGCCATGGTACGGATCAGGGCGGCCCGCTGCCGCATACCACCGGAAAGCTCAGAAGGTTTTGAGGCGGAAAACTGCTCTAAACCATAGGTTTTCAGCATGGAAAGTAAGTCCTTCTTATCATTGGGCGAAACATTTCCATGGATCTCAAGACCCAGGGCTGTGTTGGAGAGAATGGAACGCCATTCGAAAAGATGGTCTTTCTGCAGCATGTAGCCGATGACGGCGGGAGAATCTCTCCGGTCAATGCCATCAATAACGATGGAGCCTTCTTCCGGTGTCAGAAGCCCGCATAAAAGAGACAGCAAGGTGGATTTTCCGCAGCCGGATGGGCCGACAACTGCAAGAAATTCTCCATCCGCCACATCAAAGGAAATATGGGAGAGGGCTTTGGTCTCACCACTATGTGAATGGTAGGAATAGCTTAAATTCCTGACCTGAAGCTTTGGGGTCACAAGCATACCTCCACGACAGAAGTTACTATAACATATGAAAGAGCAGGAAAATGGTGTACAGTACGTTACTGTACATAACAGGCACAAAAAAGGTGGCGTAAAAAGTTCCCAACAGGGCTTTCCAGAACGAAAAACATATGCTATACTGATACTCGTAATGACTTTCTGAATTCAGGAATTTCTAGCTTCAGACATTCGTCAAAGAATTCCCAGATTAGACATATTACAATTCATCCCCTTAACAATTGAATAAGAATCCTGTCATAATTTTGCGAACGTTTTTTGACATGTCCAAAGCTTGCCTTTCATACATTTTATACTAGCAATCGGAGTAACTGTTCAGACAATCGGAATAGTTGCGGATAAGCTAACTTAAAAAAGAATGGAAGAGGAGAAATACTATGTCAGAAAAAACTATTGAAAACAACAAGGTAAGTGTCATTGGAAAGATCGTTTCAGATTTCACATTCAGCCACGAAGTGTTTGGCGAGGGGTTTTATCTGGTGGATCTGGAAGTCAACCGTTTAAGTGATCAGGCAGATGTGATACCGCTTATGGTTTCAGAACGTCTGGTTGATGTTACAGAAAATTATCAGGGCTGTACCGTAGAGGCTATTGGGCAGTTTCGTTCTTACAACCGGCATGAAGGCTCCAGAAA
>ENA-UESP01000037-UESP01000037.1-human-gut-metagenome-genome-assembly--contig:-NODE-37-length-95201-cov-7.970228_pt1 | contig 95201 bp, 77 predicted proteins | sample MGYA00243003_ERZ508004 | MGnify/ENA primary metagenome ERZ508004 (study PRJEB26167, sample SAMN06115443) | human gut metagenome | host: Homo sapiens | place: China:Henan | collected 2015-07-29 | study...
GTACAAGGACATCTGTTTTCCTATCACGCAGGAATGCAGAAAACAGCTCCATGAAGCAGTCATCGGAGCTTATGAGCGGTCAAAGCTTCGCCGGACAGGGGGTAAAGAGCGATCATATTGAAAATGGTCATCAGGCCGATGCCCACATCGCCCAAATCCCATACGACCGTATAGGCTGCCACACCGCCCACCAGCATCATCGCCAGTGCCAGCAGCTTATAGGCGGTCTGCCAGCCCCAATGGTCGCCAAAGAGATAAGCCACGTTGCATCGTGCATAGAACAAAATCCCGATAAACGTTGAGAAGCTGAACAGTGCCAGCGTGACGGCAATGAACACCACTCCGAAGCCGCCCAGATGGTACTGCATCGCTGCCTGTAACAGATTCATGCCCTGCAGCCCAGCGGTCACGCTTTCCGGAGCCAGCAGCATTACAAAAGCGGTACAGCTGCAGATCACGATGGTGTCAATCAGAACGCCCAGCGCCTGCACCAATCCCATCTTGACCGGGTCATCACACTCGGCAGCCGCCGCCGCGCAGGGAGCAGAACCGGAGCCTGCTTCATTGGAAAAAAGGCCTCGCTTGACGCCATTCATGACCACGGCTCCAAAGCCGCCAGCGGCCGCCTGCCGCAGGCCAAATGCCTCCGAGAAAATGCGGGCAAGCACGCCGGGCAGCTGCGGCAGATTGGTGAAAACAACATAGAGCGTCATGAGGAAATAGCAGCCCGCCATGATGGGAACAATCACATCCAAGCTCTTGACCGTTGCATCTTTCCGCAGGACGATGACTGCCGCCAGCGCGGTAAGTGCAAGGGTCGTCACCAGCGGCGGAATGGAAAACGCATTGGAGAACGCCTCGCTCACCGAGTTGCTGATAACCTGGCTGATGCCGCACCAGCAGATGAGTCCGGACACCGCAAACAACGATGCCACAACAGATTTTTTGAGCAGCTTCCCCCGCTTGCGCTCTGCCAGCTTGTGCAGATAAAATGCCGGGCCACCGCGCCAGCCGCCATAAAGCGGATCAGGCTCCTTATATTTCTGCGCCAGCGTGGACTCCACAAAGGAAGTGGACGCCCCCAGCAGCGCCGTGACCCACATCCAGAACACGGCCCCTGCACCACCCACGGAAACCGCCGCCACCACGCCAACGAGGTTGCCCATACCCACCCGGGTAGCGGTGGAGACCACCAGCGTCTGGAGCGACGAAAGGCCGCCCTGCTTCCCCTGCTTTTTCTCGCAGACAGCGTCCAGCATATCCCGGAACAGCCGCATCGGAAGCAGCCGGGTACGCAGTGTGAAATAGATACCCGCCGTAAACAGCAGGATGACCATAAGGGAGAGGTTGAGCGTCACCCCGCCCAACGGCAGAGTGAGCAGATCTCCCCACAAAAAATTGTAAACGCTCTCAATCAGAGTAACCAGCACCAAATTTTCCTCCTTTGGTTGTGTTATATCGAAACACAGCGATTTTATTATAATATATCTCTTCAGGTTTGTAAATTGATTTCCGTGAAGTTCAGGACACGAAAGTGTTTCATCTGCAAAACAGCGCCGCTGCATTTCTCAGGAAATTCTCCCAGAGCCGCAGCGGCGCTGTTTTTCTTATTTCCATCTCAGTCCACGATGTTTCCATCGGCGTGCTCGGCCAGCCATCTGCCGGATTGGCCGCTGCCGTCGCCGCCGCTGTAGGCCTGGCTGGTCAGTTCCTTGATGAGGGCGTTTTTCTTCTGCTTATAGGTTTTTTCCGCCTCATCCGCAATGCTCTCATCCCGGCCATTTTCTCGCAGGGTCTTCCGCATGGCAGCCATGATCTGCGCAAACTCCGCGTCACACTGGTTCTGGGCGGCCGTTAGCTCCCCGCTCTTGGAGAGGACCGCAGACACTTTCGTCACAAGGCTCCGCTCCTCCACCGGGTGAGACATATACTCGCTATAGGCCGACAGCATAATACTGTAAAGCCGCTTTTCACTGCGGGCCTGCAGCTGCTCGATCTGGCGGATATATTCCGCAACCTGCTGGTCACAGAGTTCCTCTGCAGTGGGGGCACTGCTGGCCGCTGTACTGGACGGGGCACTGGCGGCTTCGGACACGGCATGGGATTCCGCCGCACTGGATGGCACGGAAGACGCGGCAGCTTCCGAGGCCGAGGAAGCCTCCGGGGCGGTGCTCTCCGCCGAGGCACTTTCTTCCGAGGCTGCAGCCGCCTCGGACTCCGGCATCTCTTCCGGCACGGCCTCGCTGGAAGCGCTGTTTTCCGCGTCGATCTCTTCCAGCTCTTCTTTTAACTTGCTGACAGCGACCGCTTCTTCCCCGATGGCTTCCGGCAGGCCAGACGCTGCTTCCAGGTCTTGCTCCGCAGAGGCCGCCTGAGTCTTATCCCCGGCCAGCACCAGCAGCTCATGATACGTCAGGCTGGGGCCGGATTCCTTTGCGCCCACAGCCACCAGACCCGTGGCCACCACAATTCCCATGGCCAACGCTGCCACAGCCTTTCCGGCCCGTTTGTCTCGCATCTGCTCCGCCCACTTTCTTTCCGGGTATTTTAACCGTAAAATTTAAAGTTTTGTGAATTTTCTTGTTCAAGAATATCTTAATTTTACCATGCACCCGGTGAAAAAACAAGAAACAAACCGTGAAATATGACAAAACGGTAAAAAAGAAAAAGCCCGGCGAAGCTCTTGACCTGCAAAACCACATAGCCCCGCCGGGCAGCACCCCGTTCCCACACACGGTGCCGCCCGCCGCAAGCCACACAGCGGTCAAGTTCTCTATGTACAGCAATCCCCAGACTGCCGCCAAGAGCCTCGTCAGACTTTCGGAAAGCAAAGGCCAGAGGCCCTGCACACACGCATCGCAGGGCCTTATGCATCAGCAGACGCCCCGGAAAAATCCGGCCGCAATCAAAGCGCCATTCCCGCTCAGGTCGCCTTTACTGCCTTTATCATATCAGATTTTTTCCGCCATTGCACGGGAGTTGTCATATTCTGCATCTCAGGATGTCATATTCCGTTGGTCGGAAACGCACAGGTAAAGCGGAACCAGTTGTCCCGGCAGCTGAGGGTGTACTCGGCGTCGTGCGCCTCCAGCACCGCACAGACATTGGCCAGCCCCATGCCGTGGCCAGGTTCACGCTTGGTGGAACGGGGCAGCTGCCCCTCCGGGATCTCCACATTCTGTCTGACCCGGTTGCGCACCGAGATCACCAACTCTCCCTCCGTCTTTTTCATCCGGACATGCACCTCGGGCGGGGCCGCCTGTGCCGCCGCCTCAATGGCATTGTTGAGCAGGTTGGACACCACGATGACCAGATGCGTCCGATCCAGCGGGATGTCTTTCAGGTCCGAGAGGTCAAAGTACATCATGACCCCTTTCCGGGCTGCTTCCTCGTACTTTTTGCTGAGCAGAGCGTCCAGCAGGGGGTTGTGGGTATTGAGGATGGCACTGTTCATCTGGATGGTCTTGCTGATGGAGGTCAGGTAGCCGCGGGCTCCGGCCACGTCGTTCTGCTGGAGCATCAGGCTCAGTGCTTCGAGATGGTTGGCAAACTCATGGGTCAGGCGGCGCTGGGTGGTGTAGGATTCCATCAGGGCTTCCGCCCGCTCCTGCTCCAATGTGGCACGGTACTGAGAATCCTTTTTCTGCACCACCTGCTCGTTGAGCATCTGGACAAAGAGCAGGTGCACCAACACCGCCACCGTGAGCCCCACCGTAAACAGCACGCTGAACTGGGTGGCGTCGAACCGGCCGCCCGAGACCATCAGCAGCATGTTGAGCACCACGACCACCCCCGGGAAGAACATGGCAACCACCAGCTGCAGCGGTTCCAGCGCCTGCTTCTGGCCCCAGTGCTTTGCCATCTGAGCCGTGATGCCACCCACGATGAGCATAGCCGCTGCCATGAGCAGAACGCCCAGCGGCTGCCGGATCACCTGCGCAGGCGGAACCGCTTCTATATAGGTATAGAGATACGTGACTGTATTTTCCGTCAGCAGGCAGACCACGCCGTTGGCCATGCAGGACATCAGCTTCTGGCGGATGGTCCCGCCAAAAAACGCCGATGTCACCAGCAGGTACAGCACGTTGAACGCAATGGAAGCGGCATTGAAAAAGCCGAAATCGATCCAGAGCGAAATTACCAGCATCCCGCACATTGCCAGCGCCGTACAGGCAAAGGGATGTTTCCACTTGCCTTTGCCCAGCATCTCCCAGTGGATGAGGGCAAACACGCCCCACTGCACGATGCAGACCAGGTGCATCAGCAGCTTCATCTTCAACTCATAGCTCATCGCCAAACTGCCCTTTCCACTCCAGATAAGCGCCCCGGATGGCTGCATAGCCGTTCCGGCTGACGCCCAGTTCCACGCCGTTCTGGAGCATCACTTTATAATTGCTGATCTGCCGGATATACCGCATGTTGACCACAAAGCTGCGCCCGACCCGCAAAAAACCGTCTTCCTGCAGGGAGGCGGGCAGGTCCGTCAGTTTGCCGTAGTAGGAGCAGAGCGGCTTGTGGAGCGTCTCACCATAGACATTGATCTTGCGCAGGTCGCTCTCCAGATAATAGATCTGATCCAGCGGTACCTCTGTCTCGCGCCGCCCCTGCCGGATGGGCAGCGTCCGGCACTCCCGGCTGTGCTCGGCAAGCACGGCATCCAGACAGCTGGGCAGCATCCGCTCCATATCCCGCTTGAGGAGATACCGGAACGCACGGACCGTGTAGCCCTCAGGAGCAAACTCCAGATAGGCTGAAATGTACACCAGCACCAGCTCCGGGTTCTGCTGCTTGAGCCGCCGCCCCAGTGCAATGCCGGTCATGGTCTCCAGGTCCACGTCCAGCAGGGCCAGCTGGTACTGGGCCAGGTCTGACCGGGCCAGCACCTCCTCGCCCCGGGTGCAGACGGTGCACTGCACCGGGATGCCCCGCTGTTCCAGGTGCTGCCGGGCAAGTTGTTCCACCTGCCGGGCCACCGCGGGCTCATCATCACATATCAGAATATACATGGTCATTTTCCTCCTGTGGAAGCAAAAAAAGGCAGTCCTCCGGGAAGGAGGGCCGCCTCTTAGGGGTCAGTGGTCATTTACAGCGGCCCCGGCTGCCGGGTTACGCTAGGAATTTATCGTACAGGCCAAATGCAAAGATGAACAGCACGATGACCGGCAAACCGTAGGTCAGGTAGCCACGCATCCAGTCGTGCACTTTGAGGCCATCGCCGGTGTTGACCTCTTTTTTGTAGTTCTCCCAGCCCCAGCCATAGCGGGAGGTGCAGAACAGCAGGTAGACCAGCGAACCCAGCGGCAGGAACAGGTTGCTGACGAGGAAATCCTCCAGATCCAGCACGGCGCCGCCGAAGATGGCAAAGCCATCCCAGGCCCAGAGGTTGTAGCCCAGCACGCAGGGCAATGAGAGGGCAATGATGAGGAACAGGTTGACCCAGCTGGACTTTTTGCGGTCCCAGTGCATCAGCTCCATATCGCAGCAGATGATGTTCTCAAACACGGCCAGCACCGTGGAGAGAGCGGCAAACGCCATGAACAGGAAGAACAGGCTGCCCCACAGCCGGCCCATGGCCATGTTGGCAAAAATGTTGGGCAGGGTGATAAAAATGAGGCTGGGGCCGGAGGTCTGGTCCACGCCATAAGTAAAGCAGGCCGGGAAAATGATGAGGCCGGCCGTAATGGCTACGAATGTATCCAGCACCACCACACGGACGGACTCGCCCAGCAGCGCGTGCTCTTTGCCAATGTAGCTGCCAAAGATGGCCATGGCACCCACGCCCAGGCTCAGGGTGAAGAACGCCTGGTTCATAGCACCCACCAGCGTGTTGACGACGCCCACCTCTTTCATGCGGGCAAAGTCCGGCACCAGATAGAACTTGAGGCCCTCAGCTGCCCCCGGCATGAACAGGCTGTTGACGGCCAGGATAACCATGATGGCCAGCAGAGCGATCATCATGACTTTAGTCACACGCTCCAAGCCGTTCTGCAGGCCACGGGCACAGACAAAGATGCTGAACACGACCACCACGACCATCCAGAACGCCATGATGCCGGGGCTTGCCAGCATCTCGGTAAAGGCACTTGCCACTTCATCCGCGGTCAGGCCGGAGAGCTTGCCCGCAGCCGTCATGTAGAAGTAATGCATCATCCAGCCGGCCACGGTGGTGTAGAACATCATCAGCAAGTAGCAGCCAATGAGGGTAAAGTAGCCGTGGATGTGCCATTTCTGGCCCGGCTTTTCCAGTGCCTGATAGGCGCGCACCGGGCTCTTGTGGCTGGCGCGGCCCACTGCAAACTCCATGCTCATGATGGGCAGGCCCAAGATGACCAGGAACAGCAGATAGAACAGCACGAACGCGCCGCCGCCGCCCTGGCCGGCCATGTAGGGGAATTTCCATACGTTTCCGATGCCGATGGCACAGCCTGCGGAAAGCAGGATAAACCCAAGTCTTGATTTGAGTTTTTCTCGTTCCATGATTTTTCTCCTCTTTCTTCCACCGCCGCACCGATTTGTGCAGCCGGATTTTTGCCCTGCGGGTGTTTCCGTACACCCAGTGCGCATAATGTTACTATTATAGCACAATCCCCGCCGGATTACCGGGTTTTTCAATCGTCTTATTCTTCATCTTTAAAGAGTGTTTCTTGCATGGAATTCAACTGTTCAAAACTGTACAGACGATTCAGCGCCTCCACCAGCTCCTTTTTGGAGAGGCGCGGCGGCAGGCCCAGCGCGTTGAGGAGCTTTGTTTTCCGCTCCGCGCTGCCTGCCGTGCCGGAAAGGCCCCAATCGTACAGGTCGGTATAGGTGATCTGCCGTCCCTCCGGGCGGGGGGCTGCCGCATCGGCCTCCGTGCCCAGTGCTTCCCGTAGAATCTTGACCACAATGGCGTCGTCCACGCCCTCCACGCCCAGAAGCCCCTCTTTGCCGGGCTGGGGTTTCCGCTTCTCCTTGCCGTGAATGGCCGGGACATAAGCCTGCACCACATTCCGCGCCCCTACTAAATTGGTGATGTAGTTGCGGATGCGGAACCCTGCCGCGTCCGAGTCGGTGAGCAGAATGAGGCCGTTCTTCTTCGCCAGCGCCTTGAACAGCTGCTGGCGCTTTTTGTCCTTATAGATCGCAAACCCGTCCGTCAGCAGGATCATGGCGTCGGTCAAATGGGAAAGCCGGGCTGCATCGTATTTTCCCTCCACGATCAGCACCCGGCTGGTGTGTACAAAATTTGCTTCGTTCATCGGCTGCTCCCCGCCAGTGCCAGACGGCAGAGGGCCGTTTCCATCAGCACCCCGTCGTCCACAGGCTGGCTTTTCAAACTTTTATCCAGCTCCAGCAGCACCTGCATACAGGCTTCCAGCTGGGGCAGCGTGTAGTGGGCGGCTGTCTCCGCCGAGCGCTTGAGCCGGTAATCGCTCCCCCTGTACCCGAAATCCTTGAAGACCGTGCTGTAGTTTTTCCGCCGGACCGCCCCCAGCTTGACCCGGTACAGGTCCACATAGCTGCCGATCATGGCCGCTGTAATGGCAATGGGCTCCTGCTGCAGGCGGAGCAGTGTCTGCATTTTTTTGCAGGCACCCGTGGCGTTTTTGGCCGTGATCATCCGGATCATCTCAAACACGTCTGCTTCCAGGCTGACAGTGCCCATCTCGGCCACCATGGCCGTGGTAACGGTCTTGTAGCCGGAAACGGCGCAGAGCTTGTCCACCTCATTTTCCAGCAGAAACGGGTCCTCGCCGCAGCGCTCCAGCAAAGCACCGGCCGCGCCCTCGGGCAGGTTTGTTCCCTGCTCCCTGGCCCGCTCGATCATCATGATTTTCAGCTCATAGGGCTTGGGTTTGGCCAGCTCCTCGGTAAAGCCCAGCTTTTTGCACTGGTTGATGAGCTTTTGCGCCCGCTTGCCCAGCTTGAGCTTATTGCGTTCCAGGTCAAACACGGTGCCCAGCACCACCACGGCGTTTTCCAAACTGCCCAGCGTCTCGCAGAGCTCGTCCAGGTCTTTGTCGCTGTAAGCGCTTGGGTCGATCTCCGGCAGGACGACCACACGCCGGGTGCCAAAAAACGAGATGGTACCCGCCGCCATGATGAGCTGCTCAATGCCCGGGGTCGCTCCGTCCAGCACGGTGGTCTCTTCGTCCTCCCCTGCTGCCAGCAGCTGGGACGCAGCCGCCACCGCCCGCCGCACCAGATACCGCTCGCTGGAATAAAAATAGTAGACCGCACAGCCCTGCTCTGCCAGCTGCCGGAGTTTTGTTTCGGTTGCCAAAAGGCTGGCCTCCTTTTTGTTTTGTCAAGTGCTATTTTATCATATTCCACCCGCTTTGAAAAGCGCTCACGAAAGCCGCTCCCCGCCGCCGGGGCGGAGCGCCAGGCAGGAGGCGGTCTCTGTTTCCGCGTTTTCCTCCATCCAGCGGTACGCACTGCTCAGTGTCAGGCAGTCTGTGTACTGCACCGCGTCCGGGCGGGCCGGGCTTGCCAGCAGCCAGTCAACCCGGACAGGCTTTGCCAACGGGACGCTCCCGCTCAGGGCAGCAAACTGCCGCCCCGCCGCCGTGATACGGACGATGCAGCCATTCTGTACTCGCAGCACTTCCAGCTCTGCCGGGCTGCTGTGGGCACGGCGGGTAGTATAGCGGGGCATCTCGTCTGCTGCCATCCGCTCTCTGGCTTCCAGCGTGCAGGGCGTCCGCGGGTTCATCCGCAGGTCTACCAGCATTTCCACTTTCCGCGCGCCCCGCCGGGTGAGCAGCGTTTCCACCGCCTGCTGGGTACTGCTGCCGCCCCGGAAGAGCACCACGGCGCTCTCTCCCCGCGTGATGACCACGGCCGGAGCGTTCCGGCTCCCGGCCAGCTCCACCCGGACGATCTCCCGGTTCAGGACGTTCCCCAAACCAATGGCCAGCGCCGCCGTCAGCACCAGACAGGGCAGTGCCACCCGCGGCCGGACACGCCAGTGGTACGCCAGCCACCCCAGCCCCAACAACAGCAGGCAGACGAGGGCGGCGCAGGCAGTGTCAAAATAGATCTGTGCCCCGGGCCAGCCGGATACCCAGAGGGCCCATCGGTTCAAACACCCTGCCAGCGTGGCCGCGCACAGGGAGCACACCCGGTGCAGCGGGGCCAGCGCGGGCCAGCAGCCAAACAGAGCCGTGACAAGGCCCAATTGTAAAATGGGCTCCACCAGCCAGAGCACGGCCACACTGGACACCAGCGCATACAAGCTGGCACTCAACCCCCGGAGCACCAGCACCGGGAAAGTGGCCGCGCTGGCGCAGGCCGAAACGCAGAGCGTCTCCCACACACTGTTCCGCAGCAGCGGGAAGCGGCGGCCTTTCCGGGCCAGTTCCGCCCCGGCCAATGTGCCCAGCACCGCCGCAAAAGAAAGCTCAAAGCCGATGTCACAGACGGCGTAGCTGTTGCCCAGCGTCATCCAGACGCCTGCCACGCCCAGCGAGGTGAGGGCATCCGGCGGGCCGTAAACCCAGACGCCCAGCGCACTGACCCATACCGCCGTGGCCGCCCGCAGGACCGAGGGCGTCAGCCCGGTGACCCCAGCCAGCAGCAGGGCCATGGCAGCGCTGAACAACGCCTGCCGCCTCCGGCTGGCATAACCGCGCTCCCGCTTTTTCTTTTCCGGCAGGTATTTTGCAAACACGCTGCCGCAGAGGATGGACACATGCATTCCGCTGACCACCAGCACATGGGAAAGACCTGCCGCCCGGTAGGCACTGCGGAGGTCTTTGGACAGATGAGTGCGGTCACCCAGCACCATGGCCGCCAGCACCCCCGCCGGGCCCTGTGCCATCCCCTTGCGCAGAGCCGCGCTCAGCCGCCTTTGGAGCCGCGCCGTTTTGGCCCGGAAGCTCTCACTCGGGCCCAGGTGCTTCATTCCTGAGAGATATTCCCCGCTCAGGGCAATGCCGTCCGCATAGGAAGAAAGCTGCTGTGTCCGGGCTGGTACTTCCAGCGCGAAGCGGGCCTGCACCCGCTCCCCGGCTGTGCACTTTGGCATACAGACACACTCCACCCGGAATACGGTCTTCTCACCGCCTGTCGGTTCCACCCGCAGCACCGCATGGACGACGCCCGGGTAATAGGAGGCCGACACCTCTTCCACCTCGGCGGTCAGGGTCACTTCCCGATCAGCGTAAGCGGTGTGGACACGGTCCAGCTTTTGCCGGGTATGAGCCGTGAGCAGCAACCCGGCCAGAGCCCCCAGCAGCAGGCAGACGCCATAGCCCCGGCTGTTTTTGCCAAAGAGCAACCAGAGCAGCGCGGGCACAAAAAATGCCGCAAACGGCAGCAAAAGCCCCGTTTGCGGCAAAAACGCGCACACCAACTCTACCCCCAGCGTACCAACGCAGAAGACGCAGAGCGGCCGACGCATATTCGATCAGTGGAGGAACAGAGGCAGCGGCTCAAGGTAGATGATATCCTTGCGCTCCGCTGCATCGCCCTCAGCCAGGACAGCCGCCTGGCCCACGATGGTGCACTGGGTCTGCTCTGCCAGAGCATCCAGTGCCTTGAGGGAGCCGCCCGTGGAGATGACGTCGTCCACGACCAGGACCCGCTTGCCGTTCATCTCGTCCAGCTCCTTGCGATCAATGACCAGCTTCTGCTTGCCCTCGGTGGTGATGGATTTGTCTTCCACGACCACCGGGTCTTTCATATAGAGCTTGATGCCCTTGCGCGCGCAGACGTAGGGCTTGCCGCTCTGGCGGCTCATCTCATGAGCCAGAGGAATGCCCTTGGCCTCCGCGGTGAGCAGGATGTCAAAATCCGGGCACTTCTTCAGCAGCTCGGTGGCAGCAGCCACGGTCAGCTCGGCGTCGCCCAGCATGATGAACGCCGCAATGTCCATGTGGTCGTTCACCTTGCAGATGGTCAGCTCACGGGTCAGGCCCGCAACATGCAGGGTATAAGTCTCAGCCATAACAATTCCCTCTCTTTCAATTTCAGACGGGCAGTTTCTCGCCGCCCAGCACATGGAAGTGCAGGTGTTTCACGGTCTGGCCCGCGTCCTCGCCCACGTTGGAGATGACACGGTAGCCATTGTCGAGGCCCTGCTCCTTGGCGAGCTTGGCGATGACGGCAAACACATGGCCCAGCAGCGCGCCATCGGCCTCCGTCAGTGCAGCAGCAGAAGAGATGTGCTTTTTCGGGATGACCAGAAAATGCACTTTCGCCTGCGGGGCGATGTCATAAAAGGCAACCACCTGATCGTCCTCGTAGAGCTTCTTCGAGGGGATCTCGCCCGCCGCGATCTTACAAAACAGACAATCTTCCATGGGAATTGCTCCTTTCGGTTTTATTTAAAATCAACCCAGCTGTTTTTCCACGATGCCCTTGACAGCAGCCAGTGCCTCGTCGATCTTGGTCTCGTCTTTCAGGCCGGCCATAGCAAAGTCCGGCTTGCCGCCGCCCTTGCCGCCTGCGATGGCAGCCAGTTCTTTCACCAGCACACCCGCCTTCAGGCCCTTTTCCTGTGCCAGCTTGTTGACGGTGACAGCCATGGTGATCTTATCCTCGGCCTTGCCTACCAGCACAGCCACCACGGGGTTCACAGCCTTGTCACGGATGCTGTCGCACATGCCGCGCAGGGTGTCGCCGGTGGTGCCGGTGAAGTAAGCGGAAGCGATCTTCACGCCATCCACTTCCTCCGCATTATCAAACAGGCTGGTCACCTTGGAGGCAGCAACCTTTGCCTTGATCTCTTCCAGCTCCTTGGTCATCGCCTTGTTCTCAGCCATGACAGCCTCGGCACGAACAGGCAGAGAGGTAACGTTGTTGGCTTTCAGGGTGTTCGCCACGGTGTGCAGCATAGCCTCCTGCAGGTTTGCACGGAACAGCAGGTTCTTGCCGGTGACAGCCTCAATGCGGCGGATGCCAGCGGCCACAGAGCTCTCGCTCACGATCTTGAAGCAGCCGATCTGGGCGGTGTTCTTGACATGGGTGCCGCCGCAGAACTCGGTGGACCAGCCCTCGATATCAACCACGCGGACCACCTTGCCGTACTTCTCGCCGAACAGAGCCATTGCACCCAGCTTCTTGGCCTCTTCAATGGGCATCTCCTTGACGGTGACGTTCATGGCCTCAAAGATCTTGTCGTTGACGATCTTCTCCACACGGGCCAGCTCCTCAGGAGTGACCGCGCTGAAGTGGGTGAAGTCGAAGTGGGTGATCTTGGCGTCCTGATAGGAGCCAGCCTGATGGACATGGTCGCCCAGCACCTCACGCAGAGCAGCCTGCAGCAGGTGGGTAGCGGTATGGTTGCGGGCAATGGCCATGCGGTACTCTTTGTCCACGCGGGCGGTCAGATGGTCGCCCACCTTGACGATGCCGCTCTCCAGCACGCAGGTGTGGACGTAGTAGCCCTTGGGGGTCTTCTTGACATCCAGCACGCGCAGGGAGCACTCTGCACCGGTGATGACGCCGTGGTCAGCAGCCTGGCCGCCCATCTCAGCGTAGAACGGGGTCTTATCCAGAACGACCAGAACGTCTTCCTTGGCCTGCTCATCGGTAGCGATGGCGTCGGTCAGGGTCTCCTCGTCGCTCAGGGCAACCACGACAGCGTCGCCGCACAGGGTGTCGTAGCCGGTGAAGACGGTGGGCTCGGCGGTGAGGCCGCCGAACAGGTCCTCGCTCCAGCCGGAGATATTCTTCTTGAGGCGCTCGGCGCGGGCACGCTCTTTCTGCTTCTGCATCTCGGCGTGGAAGCCGTCCTCGTCGATGTCGATGCCCTGCTCGGCAGCGATCTCCTTGGTCAGGTCGATGGGGAAGCCGAACGTATCATTCAGCTTGAAGACGTCCAGGCCCTTGAGCAGATGCTGGTGTGCTTTCTCCAGGCCGTCGATCATGTTGTTCAGGATGTTCATGCCGGCGTCGATGGTACGGGCAAAGTTTGCCTCCTCGGTGCCGATGACTTTCTTGATATAAGCCTCATGCTCCCGCAGCTCGGGGTAAGCGGACTCGCTGGACTGGATGACGGTCTCCACCAGCTCCACCAGGAACGGGCGGCGGATGCCCAGCATCCGGCCATGGCGGGCAGCACGGCGGAGCAGACGGCGCAGCACATAGCCGCGGCCCTCATTGGAGGGCAGGATGCCATCCGACACCATAAAGGTGCAGCTGCGGATGTGGTCGGTGATGACGCGGATGGAGATGTCGTCCTTGTCGTTTGCACCGTAGGTCTTGCCGGCAATGCGCTCCACATGGTGCAGCACGCTCTGCACGGTATCCACCTCAAACAGGTTGCCCACGCCCTGCATCACGCAGGCCAGGCGCTCCAGGCCCATGCCGGTATCAATGTTGGGGCGTGCCAGACGCTCGTAGTGGCCCTTGCCGTCGGCGTCAAACTGGCTGAACACCAGGTTCCAGATCTCCATATAGCGGTCGCAGTCGCAGCCCACGCCGCAGGTCGGCTTGCCGCAGCCGTACTCGGGGCCGCGGTCAAAGTAGATCTCGGAGCAGGGGCCGCACGGGCCGGAGCCGTGCTCCCAGAAATTGTCTTCCTTGCCCAGGCGGACCATGTGATCGGGTGCGATGCCCACTTTCTTGGTCCAGATATCGTAAGCCTCATCGTCCTCCTCGTAGACGGAGATGTGGAGCTTATCTTTCGGAATGGCCATCCACTCGTCGCTGGTCAGGAACTCCCATGCCCAGGGAATGACTTCCTCTTTGAAATAATCCTGGAACGAGAAGTTGCCCAGCATCTCAAAGAACGTGCCGTGGCGGGCAGTGATGCCAACGCGCTCGATATCCGGGGTACGGATGCACTTCTGGCAGGTGGTCACGCGGTGACGGGGCGGCTCCTCCTGAGCGAGGAACCATTTTTTCATGGGGGCCATGCCGCTGTTGATCAGCAGCAGGCTGGGGTCGTTCTTCGGGACGAGCGGGAAGCTGTCCAGGCGCAGGTGGCCCTTGCCCTCAAAGAAGCTCAGGTACTTTTCACGCAGTTCATTCAAACCGGTCCATTGCATAGCTGTTTTCTCTCCTCAATTGTCCTTGGCGCTTTTGCACGTCAGTTTATGGGTATGCTGTTATGGCAGAGGGGCGGGCGGAGCCAAAAACAAAAACAGCCCCATCCCATCAAAAGGGACGAGGCTGCTGGTAAATCAAGCTCCGTGGTACCACCCAAATTGCAAGAGATATGATAAAACGTGTCCCCTGCCGCTTTCGGCGCGTTAACGCTGCGCAGCGTCCGGTTTCTTTCGCCGGAAGCTCCGGGGTGGCGTGAAACGCATCCTGCCGGAGCGCCTTGCAGCCTGCGGGCGCTCTCTCTGGGCGGCGGGTGGTACATTTCTGACCCCATCATTGCCATCTGTCATAATTCTGCTGCCGCAAAAGGACACAGCGCCTCTTGCGTACAGTTAAATTATAGCATGTGCAAAGCGTTTGTCAACCGATTTGGACAAAATTTACGGGACCCAGATGCGGTCCACACGGGTTATTTCACCGTTTTGAATCGTCACGGTCGTATTTCCCGCATTCCATCCATAAATATCTTCTTCGTTCCTCATGGCATCGCAAACCGCCCGGTCTCCCTTTGCAATCACTGGGTCGGCTTCAAAATCTGCCGCGCCATCCGATAATTCGATATCGTCCGCCATGATAAGCTGCTTCACCACTCCAACTTCATAATAAGCAGGAAAATCATCCCACGTCAAAGTCCGGTAATGGTCCTCTTCTTTGCACAGGTCGATTCCGCCTTCTTCCATTCCTCCATTGATGGTCACATAGTCGTTCTCCCGTTCCATGCTCTCCACGGTCAAAACCGTGGTGTTCTCCGTGCCATCCAGATGCGTTACAATGGTATCTCCTTCGCTCAAAGCTTCGATTTCCTCGGCTGTGTACCGGTCATAGTCGTAAACAATGGCATCGTTGATGCTGTTCTTGCGTTCACCGACCCATACTTTATCTTTTTCAAAACTGATGTGATAGGTTCCATCCGCAAGCGGGTCACTCCGTGAAATCCCCTGCATCGGCTGTACTTCTGTTTTTTCCGCTTCCGACGACGCTGTACTTGTTGCAGAAACCACTGTGCTGCTTGCGGCAGAATTGGTCGCTCCACAGCCCGCCAGTACCACACCAGCAGCCAGAATCGCCGTCAGCGCCATCATTTTATAGATTTCTCTCATGCGAGTGCCTTCTTTCTTTTGCTTGACTCAACGGTCTTGTTCCGCTACAATAAAAACGAATCAAGAACCCATTCTATTGCAACTGATTTTAAGATAGAGAGGAAAATTTCCGTGAAGATTTTAAAAGTAAAATGTCTTGCCCCCACCCGGCTGGACAATTATTTGATGGAGCAGTTCCCGGCGCTGAACCCGGGCCGCCTGAACAAGGCCCTGCGCGAAAACAAGATCAAACTCAACGGCAAAAAGCAGCCCCTCTCCACCCGCGTCATGGCGGGCGATGAGATCAAGCTGTTCATTCTGGACGAAGTGCTGGACGCCGACAAGCGGGTGGAAGGTCCCGCCTGGAAGAACGCCCGCGGCCCCGCGCAGGTGGTGTATGACTGCCCGCAGATCCTCATCGTCAACAAACCCGCCGGCCTTGCCGTGGATGGCCCGGAGGACGATACCCTGCTCAACCGTGCCCTGCTCTATCTCAACCAGCAGGGGGAATACAAGGAGAACAGCCTCTACACCCCGGCCCTCTGCCACCGGCTGGACACCGGCACCAGCGGTCTGGTCATCATCGCCAAAACGCCCGAGGCCGAGGAGCTCTTCCTGGCTGCCATCAAAAACCGCGATGTGCAGAAGACTTACCTCTGTGTCACCTTTGGCCGCCCCACCCCGCCGGACGCCACGTTGGGCGGCTACCTGCTCAAGGACGCTGACCGCGGCATCGTCAAGATCGTGGAGGACAAGCAACCTGGTGCCAAGGAGGTGGAAACGCAGTATGAGACCATCGCCGTCTCCGGCCGTCTGGCCCTGCTCAAGGTCAAGCTCATCACCGGCCGCACCCACCAGATCCGCGCCCACATGGCCAGCATCGGCTGCCCCATCCTGGGCGACAGCAAGTATGGCAACAACGCCGCCAACCGGGAGCTGAAGCTGAAGTATCAGGCTCTCTGTGCCTGGGAGCTCACCATGCCCCGCTTCACCCAGCCGGATTTCAAGTTTCTCAGCGGCAAAACGTTCCATGCACCGAAGCCCTGGTACTATCAGCAGGTGCTGGATGGCACTTTGAAGTAAAATCATCTCCAGCAGCTGCCGTTCTCCGCTACGCCCTCTCTTGTGAAAATTCAACGCCGGGCAGACCGCAGTCTGCCCGGCGTTGTTCTATAAACAATATCTTTTCCGCTGAACATGGTCAGAGCGAAGCGGAGACCATTAAAATCGTCCTCACCGCAGATGCTCAGACCCGCACCATATCCCGGGTGATCTCACTCAGGCTATGTGCTCCGCACATCTGCATGGTGTCGGCAAGCTCACCTGCGATCTTATCAATGTAGCACTTGACACCCTCTTCGCCGCCGCCATAGACCGCCGTGACGAACGGACGGGCGATGAGCACCGCGTCGGCACCCAGGGCCAGTGCCTTGAAAACATCCACGCCGGAGCGGATGCCGCCGTCCACCAGGACTTTCACGCCGCTGCCCTTAAGAGCCTCCGCGATCTCCGGCAGGACTTCTGCAGTCGCAGGGCACTGGTCCAGCACACGGCCGCCGTGGTTGGAGACGACAATGGCGGCCGCTCCTGCCTCCTTGGCCTTGAGGGCCCCCTTGACGGTCATAATGCCCTTGACGATGAACGGCTTGCCCGCCAGCGCCACGATCTCTTTCAGCTCCGCCACGCTCTTGCTGCCGGCCGGAGGGGTCATGTTCTTGAGGAACGGCAGACCGGCCGCGTCCACATCCATGGCCACGGCAAAGCAGCCGCTCTCTTTGGCCTGCTCCATCTTGGCCTTGATGGTGTCGATGTTCCAGGGCTTGATGGTGGGCACGCCGCAGCCGTTTGCCGCTCCGATGGCCTTGGTGGCCATGGTCATCACGTCGGGGTTGGTGCCGTCACCCGTAAAGGCGGTGATGCCGTTCTCCGCGCAGGCGCGCACCAGCACATCGTTATAGGTCATGTCGGTGTAGGCGTCCGAGTAGTGGAGGCTGACCGCACCCACCGGGCCTGCAAAGAACGGGTATTGGAAGCTCTGCCCAAACAGCTCCACATGGGTGTCCGGGGTGCCGTTCTCGCACAGGGTGTCCATGTTCACCCGGATGTCCGCCCACTTATTATAATTGCGGATGGCTGTGTCGCCCACGCCCTTAGCACCCGGGCCGGGGACCTGGTTTTTGCAGGCCACGCCATTGCACACCGGGCAGGCCTTGCAGTATTTGCCGATACACTGCCGCGCGTTGTTTAAAACATCAGAATAATTCATTGCATTTTCCTCCCTGTTCGTTCCTGACCCTGCGTTTTTACCAGGGTCCGCACTCTCTCTGCTCTCATCATAGTCTTTCTTTTTCCCCGCGTCAAGAGGTTTTGCAGGCGTTCGGGAGTTCCGTTCAAAAGTCGTACTACGTATCATCGTCCTTTTTGAAAAAATACAAATTTTTTTGAAAAATTGCTTGACAAAACCCCTTGTTTCAGGTATTATAGTGGAGCGCTGAGGGCCACGGCCCGGAAGCAAAACAGAAGATGTGGAAAGATGGCTGAGTTGGTCTAAGGCGCACGACTGGAAATCGTGTAACGTGTCAAAAGCGTTCTGGGGTTCGAATCCCCATCTTTCCGCCAAAACGCCCGGAACTGAAAAGTTCCGGGTTTTTGCTTTATGTGAAAATTTGAGAGGATGATAAAATGTCCATTACGATCGCCCTGCCCCGGATGAGCACTGACCCGGAGCTGACCACCGCACAATCCAAATATGTGGAAAGTCTGGCCCGGGCGGGTGCTTCCGTCCGCTGGGTGGAGCTGGCCGACCCGGACAAGGCCGTGGCCGAGGCGCTGGAATGTGCCGGCCTGCTGCTGCCCGGCGGCGGCGACATTGAGCCCAGCCTCTTCGGGCAGGAGCGCATCCCGGCCTGCGGGGAGCCCAATCCCCTGCGGGATGCCGCTGAGCCCAAGCTGCTCCATGCATTCCTTGCGGCGGGCAAGCCCATCCTCGGCATCTGCCGGGGCATCCAGGTGCTGAACGCGTTCCTCGGCGGGGAGCTGTATCAGGACATCAAGCCCCTAGAGCATCTGCCTCACAACGACCACTGGGCTAAAATCCACACCGTGACCGTCCGCCGGGGCACCCTGCTGGCGGAGATCTTAAAGCAAGACACCGTTCTGGTCAACAGCCAGCACCATCAGGCAGCCAGCCGGGTGGCTCCGGGGCTGGAAATTGCCGCCCTCAGCGAGGACGGTTTCATAGAGGCGCTGGAAAAGCCGGACGCAAAGTTTTGCCTCGGGGTCCAGTGGCACCCGGAGTGGCTCAGCGAGGCCGACCCCCGCCAGCAGGCCCTGTTTGACGCTTTTGTCAAAGCCTGCCATTAAGAGGTTTTTTATGAAAATTGCGATTCTGGGCCTCAGCGGCAGCGGAAAATCCACCCTTGCCAAACAGCTGGGCAGTTTTTATCACGCTCCGGTCCTGCATCTGGACGCTGTGCACTTTCTGCCCGGCTGGGTGGAGCGCGTTCCGGGAGAGGAGGAGCAGCTGGTCACCTCGTTTCTTGACACCCACAGCAGCTGGGTCATGGACGGAAACTACACCAAAACCTGTTATGCCCGGCGGCTGGAAGAGGCAGATCAGATCATCGTCCTTGCATTCAACCGCTTTCTTTGCCTCTGGCGGGTCATCCGGCGGTGGTGGGCCAACCGGGGCGCCGTGCGGGATTCCTCCGCGCCCGGCTGTATGGAAAAGATCGACGCTGAATTCGTCTGGTGGGTCTTATATCAGGGCCGCACACCTGCCCGGATTGCCGGATACCGGCAAATTGCCCGGCAATACCCCGAAAAATTTATTTTGATCCAAAATCCCCGGCAGCTTGCACGATTTTTAAGTTCTGGTTCGTATTCTCAATAAAAGGAGGCGTTCTCTATGGCATCTTCCCGCAAAAAGCGTTCCCGTGCCGTTGTCACTCTCCTGCTCTGCCTTGCGGCAGTCTGCATCGTGGCGGCTCTTGTCCTTTACGGCCTTGCAAACCGCAAGCTGAAAGCCCTGCAGCAGGGCGCGGATTTCGAGTTCACTTACGCTGTCACCTCCCAGGGCGGCACCACCCACCCGGCCCTTTACTCCATTCTGGACCAGGCCGGGGCCACAGAGGGCCGGATGACCGGCCTCTACTCCCCCGGCCAGCTGCAGCTTTATCTTTACTCCCGCGATGCCGCCACCACCAAGACCAGCGGCGACAACTTTTTCACCGATGTCTATGTTGATGCAGACCAGACTCTGTTCAATGCCGGGAAGCTTTACCGGACCCTGCGGGATTCCGTCGTTTCCAGCTACCCGCTGGTAGGGACGTTCTTCCCCGAGTGGTCGCTGCCCAATTACGTCTCGCAGGCGCAGCTGGCCCAGATGCTGGGCGTCCCGGATTCTCAGGTGGCCATGCAGGACATGTCCGGCTACACCCTGAAACTGGACCCCAAGTGGATCGTCCACCCGGACTACGATCCCCAGGGCTTTACTTATTTTCAGTTCCCGTCGGAGGGCGTTGGCTCCCCCACGCTGGTGCTGGGCCTGCCCCTCAAGTCTCTTCTTTTTGACGACAGCATCCCGGTGGACATCCATCTGGAGATCCCCGCCCATGATGTCTCTGTGACCCTCACGGGCTCTGTGGCCCCTGTTGTCAACAGCCTCTCGGCCCCCACAGATCTCATTCAGGACAGCGACATTGCCTCGTTCGTCCAGCTGCGGCAGACGTTGGAACAGATCGCGCAGCTCGTCCAGAGCACGCTCAACGCCATCCAATAAACACACACGCCAAAACGGCAGGTTCCCCTCTAAATGGGGGCACCTGCCGTTTTTCTTCGTTCCTCTCTTTTGATCAGGTCACGCGCTTCTCAGCGGTCCAGAATTTTGCCGTCCACCGAGAATGTGACCACCTGCCAGGGGATCATTTTGCCGCTGTTCTGCAGGGCCGTGACCACAGCCCGCTCCAGCCCGCCGCAGCAGGGCACTTCCATCCGCAGAACGGTCACGCTCTTGATGTCGTTCTGGCGCAGGATCTGGGTCAGCTTTTCGCTGTAATCCACATCGTCCAGCTTGGGGCAGCCGATCAGCGTCACTTTGCCCCGCATGAACTCCTGATGGACATTGGCATAGGCATACGCCGTGCAGTCTGCCGCCACCAGAAGCTTGGCCCCTGCAAAGTAGGGGGCGTTCACAGGCACCAGCTTGATCTGGCAGGGCCACTGGGCCAGCTGTGAGGGCTGACATCCCGGAGCAGCCGCGGCAGGAGCCGCTGCCTCCTCCCGGTGGAACTGGTGCATCCGGCTGCCCGGGCAGCCGTGAAATGCCGAGGCCGCGGGCTGGGCAGGAGCTGCCTGTGCAGCCGCTGCTTTTTTCTGCTTGTTTTCCAGCACAGCCTGCTCATCGTAAGCAGCGGCCTCCCGCTCGGTGAATGTAATGGCACCGGTGGGGCAGCCGGGCAGGCAGTCGCCAAAGCCGTCGCAGTAATCGTCCCGCAGCAGCTTGGCTTTGCCGTTGACAAGGCCGATGGCTCCCTCGTGGCAGGCGGTGACACAGGCACCACAGCCATTGCATTTTTCTTCGTCTATGTGAATGATTTTCCGGATCATGATAGACCCTCCTTTTGAAAGTTAACACCAGTATACCACATCTGTCAACCCCCCGGCCGTTGCCATGGCAACAGTTTTGACCTTATTCCGTTCTTTTTTCCGGCACCAGTGTCGTTACCAACCGGACCATGAGAGGCGTCAGCGGCAGCCAGATCAGGGTACAGAGGGCATTGAACAACGTGTGTGCGTTGGCGATCTGCCGCGCGATAATTTCCAGCTCTTCTCCCTCCGGCGGCAGCAGCTCCACCAGCCGCACGAACCACGGCAGGGCCAGCAGGCAGACCAGTGACCCCGAGAGGTTAAAGCAGCAATGGGCGGCCGCCGCCCGTTTGGCGTCCCGGGTGCCGCCCGCCGCCGCTAAAATCGCCGTAATGGTCGTGCCGACGTTATCCCCCAGCAATACCGGAACGGCCCCGGCCAGCCCCAGCAGGCTGTGCACCCCGTCCGGCCCGGCCTGCTGTGCCACGCCCTGCAGCACGCCGATGGTAGCCGAGCTGCTCTGCACCACCAGCGTCATCCCCAGCCCCAGCAGCAGACCCCAGAGCGGCTTTTCCCGCACCTGCGCCATCCAGGCCTCAAACTCCGGGCGGAGGGCCAGCGGCTCCACCACGCTCTGGATCTGCTCCATCCCCGCAAAGAGCAGCCCGAATGAAAACACCGCCGTCCCCATCTGCCGCCCCCGCTTTGTCCGGGCCACTGCACAGAGAAAAAAGCCCCCGAACAGCACCAGCCCCAGCATTTCCTCCACCCGGAATGCCAGCAGCTGGGCCGTGACCGTGGTGCCGATGTTGGCCCCAAAGATGACTGCCACCGCCTGGGGCAGCTCCAGCAGCCCGGCGCTGACAAACCCAATGACCATGACCGTGGTGGCCGAACTGCTTTGCACCACTGCCGTGACCACCATCCCGGCCAGCGCCCCGGTCAGCGGGGTGCGGGTCAGGGCTGCCAATGCCCGCCGCAGCCGCTCCCCCGCTGCCTGCTGCAGTGCCTCGCTCATCCGGTCCATTCCAAACAGAAACAGCGCCAGCCCGCCAAACAGTGGTAAAATCCCTGTCCTTTCCGTGATCCTCCCTCCCTTTTGGGTTCTGCTGCCATTGTATGGCCCGGGCGCATAAAAAGAACCGGGAGCGCTTCTCCATCCGGAAAAGTCCTCTCGGTTCTTTGTCTTTTCTGCATTATTTTTTCCTGCATTATTTTGCAAACAGGCCCATACTGACAGCCCGGACCACCAGGCCCAGCACCACCGCCGCCACCAGCACCACGGCCATTTTGCGGCTGTAGTGCACCCGGCGCTGCTTTTTGCGGCCGCTACCGCGGCTGCGGGAGCCATTGCCCCGGCCCGCACTCCGCCCGCTGTTTGTGCGGCGGGCATTTCCGCTGCGGGAACTTCCGCTGCCGCGGCTCTGGCTGCGGGGCTTTGTGCCATTCCGGTTTCGCGTGCTGGCACGGGGCTCTTCTTCCTCTGCCTTGGCCGAGGCCAGCGGCTTTTTGGCCCCGCAGCGGCTGAGGAAATCCTCCGCCATCCGGTAATACTGCTCCAGCTCACTGGTCTTGAACGCCGTGCCCGCATAGCCCTCTTCCAGGCTCTCGATGGCCTCATTGAAGAGGATGGCCGCCTGGGTGCCATCGGTGCGGTCCGCCGCGTGGGCGGCTTCGTTGCGGGCCGTGCGCACCGCGTTACAGGCCCGGCGGGCCGCCGAGGGGTGCGGCGTATTGCCCAGCAGGTCCAGAGGCTTGGCCGCGTCTTTTTCCGGGTCCAGCAGCACCCGCATACACAGAGTGGTATCCAGCTGCTGCCAGCTGGTCTTGCCACTCAGATCCGGCATTCGGTCGTAGTAATCCGGGCTTTCTTTCTGGCGCTGGGCCAGGTGCTTGAGCAGGGCATCCAGGCTGTGGGCCCCGGGCTTCTGCTCCCAGTGCCAGCGCAGCAGCTTGCGGCTGATCTCATCGCAGGCCGTCTTGATCTCAAACGCCGCTTGTAACGTCTCGTCTACCATATTGCCACTTCCTCGATTTGAAATAAAACCTCTCAGGCCGCGCTTTGGCGCGTCCAGCTATCCTCCCTCTGTCGCTGGCGCGACATCTCCCTCCGGCCGGAGGGAGTCTGTCCTGGCAGGGGAGCCAAATAGCAGTTGCAACAAAAAAGCGGAGGAAACGCTCACCGCCTCCTCCGCTGCTGTTTTACAGGATAAACTGATAATACACAAAGCCCCACAGCGCAATGCCTGCGCAGATGATAGCCGTGATGGGCGGAACCCAGCGGATAAGGGTCTCAGCGATGCTGTCACGGGAGTCCGCTTCCTCCTCGTAGTCGTCCTCATCCATGGGCTGCGGCTCCGGAGCGCGCTGCGGTGCCGGGGCAGCGTCCCGCACGGCGGCAGGCATCACACGGGTGCCCTCGTCGTCCGGCCGGGCCGCGCGGGCAGCAGGCTGGTAGTTCCGTGCATCCAGGATGCGGGTCTGCTCTCCGGCTTCCACCGGCTCCAGCGGCGGCGCAAAGGAGGCCGCCTGCTCCACATGGGGGCGGGCAGGCATGACCCGGGTCGCCTCTTCCTGGGCCGCGCTGCTCATGATGCGGGTAGGCTCTTCCTGCGCGGCAGGTTGAACGGGCCGCACCGGTGCTTCCGGCTGGGCAGCGGGCACGGGGTCCGGCTGCTCCGGCTGGAGCAGGGTGTTCAGGGCGTTCTGCAGCAGGATGCGGTCACAGCCGCACTCGGTGCAGTATACGGTATCCTCTTCTTTCGGGTGGAACGCGCCACAGGCGCAATACCAGCCGTTTTCAAATACCTGGGGCATATACTTCAGGCCCTGACGGTTCATCCGGGCCTCCAGTGCTTTCTGCAGCTCGGGGCTCAGGCGGCGGGGAGCCGGCAGGCGCACCCGCTTGATGGCGTCCAGATGGACCACCCGCTTGCCGTTGTAGACGTTCTTGAGGGAAACATCCACACTGGTGATGGCTTTCTGGGTCACAAACACGGCATCGTCCATGCCAAAGCTCTCGCCGGGCTTCACGGCAATGTCACGATACTCAAACTCGTCCTCGCAGAGGATGATGCCGTCCACGCCCTTGCACTTGAAATGGATCTCCAGGGCTGTCAGCGTCACCTTGGAAATATTCTTAAAGGTCAGGCAGACCGCGTGCTCGCCGCTGCTCTCGCCCTTGAGCAGCTCCACGCAGACAAACTGCACCGGGCTGCCCGGGGTGTAGTAATTGGCGCGTGTCCGTGCAACCGGGTCAAAATTTTCCTCCACAACACTCTCCCCTTTCCGGGTTTATTCTTCGGGTTTCTGGGCCGGGGCCTCCTCTGCCGGAGTCTCCACGGGCCGGGTCTGTTCCGCCATCTCGGCGGGCTCTGCCGGTTCGGCGGGCTCTGCCGGTTCTACCGTGGTCTGAGCCGGCTGGGCAGGCTCTTCCGCCTTGGGCTCCTCGTCGTCACGGGGGGCCAGGGTGCCGCCCGCCATCACGGTGTTGAACTCCTGCTCGTTGAGCTTTTCGCGCTCCATCAGGGCCTTGGCCAGCGCGTGCAGCTGGTCGATGTGCTCCGTCAGGGTGCGGCGGCAGGTCTCGTAGGCCTCGTCGATGATATCCCGCATCTCGCTGTCGATCTCGGCAGCGGTGGTCTCACTGTAGCCCTTGCCCTGTGCAAAGTCTCGGCCCAGGAACGTCTCTTCCTGAGAGGTACCGTACACCACCGGGCCCAGCCGCTCGGAGAAGCCGTACTTGGTGATCATCTGGCGGGCAATGTTGGTGGCCTGCTGCAGGTCGTTGGAAGCACCCGTGGAGATGTCCTCCAAGATCAGCTGCTCGGCCACACGGCCGCCCAGGCTGGAAACGATGTCCTCAAACATCTCGCCCTTGGTCACATAGCTGCGGTCTTTCTCGGGCAGATACATGGTGTAGCCGCCAGCCTGGCCGCGCGGGATAATGGTGATCTCATGCACACGGGGGTGGTGCTTGCAGTAGAAGCCCGCCACCGCGTGGCCTGCCTCGTGGTAGGCCGTGAGCTTTTTCTCTTCGGGGGTCACGACGCGGCTCTTCTTCTCCGGGCCGGCCATCACTTTCATGGATGCTTCCTCGATGTCCTCCATCGTGATGGCCTTGCGGCTGCGGCGGGCAGCCAGCAGGGCAGCCTCGTTGACGAGGTTTTCCAGGTCAGCACCCGCAAAACCCGCGGTGCGCTGCGCGATGACTTTCAGGGACACATCCGGAGCCAGAGGCTTATTCTTGGTGTGGACTTTCAGGATCTCCTCACGGCCCTTGACATCGGGCAGGCCCACATAGACCTGACGGTCAAAGCGGCCGGGACGGAGCAGAGCCTTATCCAGAATATCAGCACGGTTGGTAGCGGCCATGACGATGACGCCATCGTTGGCCTCAAAGCCATCCATCTCCACCAGCAGCTGGTTCAGGGTCTGCTCGCGCTCGTCGTGGCCGCCGCCGAGGCCGGCGCCACGCTGACGGCCCACCGCATCGATCTCATCAATAAAGATGATGCAGGGCATGGTCTTCTTGGCCTTGTCAAACAGGTCTCGCACACGGGAAGCACCGACACCGACGTACATCTCCACGAAATCCGAGCCGGAGATGGAGTAGAACGGCACGCCGGCCTCACCGGCACAGGCGCGGGCCAGCAGGGTCTTACCGGTACCCGGAGGGCCCACCAGCAGCACGCCGTGGGGGATGCGGGCACCCAGCGAGTTGAATTTATCCGGGCTCTTGAGGAATTCGACCACCTCTTTGAGCTCTTCTTTCTCCTCGTCTTCGCCCGCCACATCGGCAAAGGTAGCGGTCTTTTTGTTTTCCCGCTCGTCCTTGACCTTGGCTTTGCCCACGTTCATGATGCCGCCGCCGGCACCGCCGCCGCGCATCATGGAGAAGAGCAGGAAACCTGTGCAGCCAAGCATTCCCAGGTAGAAGAGGATCTCCATCCAGGGAATGGTCTCTTTGAGGGAAGTGTAATCGTACTCCATGGGAGCGGTGGGGTTGGCCGCGTCATAAGAATCAATATAACTCTGCACGTTCTCAATGAAAACGTAGGCATAGGGCAGCTTGTAGCGGACCGTCACGGTACCGTCCGAGTTCTTCTCCGCGGCCGTGGAATCCGCCGACGAAGACGACAGCATCCCGGACAGCAGGCCGCCCGTGGACTCGGTCGCCGATGCGCTGGTGGCATCCGGCAGGTCCAGGTCGCCCTCTTTCAGCGTCAGGGTAATGACGCTGGTGTTGCGGTCCAGGGTGAATTTGGTGACCTGATTGTGCTCAAAGTAGTGCACCACCGTCGAGTAGCTCATGGTAGAGCCGCCGGACATACCCGTGCCGCTGGTGAACACCGACCAGATCATCAGCACCGCTGCCAATGCCAGCGCAAAGATCAGCGGGTTAATACGAGGTCTTTTTGGTTGCAAGAATGATCAACTCCAGTTCTGGTAATGTTTTTATTTCTCGTAAACGCAGGGTTTGAGGATGCCGATATACGGCAGGTTGCGGTATTTTTCGTCGTAATCCAGGCCATAGCCCACCACGAACTCATCCGGCACCTGGAAGCCCTCGTAATCCGGCTTGATGTCCGCCTTGCGGCGGCTGGGTTTGTCCAGGATGGTGCAGATCTTCACGGAATTGGGGTGGCGCATCTTGAGCATGGGCACCAGGTTGGAGAGGGTGATGCCCGTGTCCAGAATGTCCTCCACGATCAGCACGTCCTTGCCGGACAGGTCGCCGTCCAGGTCTTTGATGATCTTGACCAGGCCGCTGCTGCTGGTGTTGCTGCCGCCGTAGCTGGACACGACCATGAAATCAATGCTGCAGGGGATGCTCACCGCCCGCATCAGGTCGGCCATAAAGACCACGGAGCCTTTCAGGATGGAAACGAGAACAAGGTTTTTGCCCTCATAGTCCCTGCTGATCTGTGCGCCCAGCTCCCGCACCTTGGCCTTGAGCTCTTCTTCGGAGACCAGAACGTTCTTGATATCGTCATGCATACTCATGATTCTACTTCCTCCATTGTTTGCAGTTCCAATTGCAAAACCAGCGTGCTGCCCGTATCCGGGGCAAGGCCAGCGGCAAAGCCTGTGCCGTGGACCCAAAGCACCTCGCTGCCTGCTGCCAGAAGCGGCAGGCCAGCCCGCTGCCGGGGCGGGATCCCCGCCTCGTTCATCCATTTGCGCAGCTCCTTGCCCACGCCCCGGCCTGCCGGGTGGAAACGGTCTCCCGGCTGACGGCAGCGCAGAACAAGAGCAGGATACAACGTAGTTATTTTAGCATAATCCGCTTGATTTTTTAAGTCTTTTTTATGAACACCCTGTATTTTTTCTTCAAATGGGGCCGGAACCACCCGGATTTTCAGCTTTTGGCCTCCGGGCAGGGGATATTCGGCCCCATCCGTGGGGAAAAACGGCTCATAAAATCCGGTGTTCTCCGGGCAGGCATCCGGCGTTTTTTCCCGCCAGAAGACGCCCTCCCCGGCGCGGAACCGGATCTCTCCGGTCAGCTGCACCGCCCCGCTGCCGCGCCGCACCAGCGCTGCCAGCAGGCGGATGTATTTTTCCTCGGCGTCCCGCACCGGGGCCGTCAGGCTGTGGAGGGCGGTTTCCAGGATGAGCGGGTCGGCCTTTTGCAATGGCTCCAGCGCCCAGACGCCCTCCCCGGCCTCCCGCGCGTACCGCGCCCCGGCGGGGAGCTTTGGGGGCAGCCGCTGCCCGGCCTCTTCCAGCAGTGTCGCCGCCTGCCGGGCAAAATAGGCGTCTGCCCGGGCGGCTTTCTCGCAAAAGCGGGCCAGATTTTCCTCCGCCGCCTCGTTGACCGAGCCAAGAGCCGGGAGGGCGGCGTGGCGCAGGCGGTTGCGGGCGTAGTCGTCCCCCGTGTTCGTCTCGTCCGTCACCCAGCGCTGCCCGCGGGCCGTGCAGACAGCCTCCGTCTCTGCCCGGGTCAGGCCCAGCAGAGGGCGGCAGTAGCCGGGGCGTTTGGGGCGGATGCCCCCTGCCCCGTGCAGCCCGGTGCCCCGGGCCAGCCGGAACAGCAGCGTCTCTGCCTGGTCACTTGCAGTATGGGCCGTCGCAATGCAGTCTATCCCCTCCTGCCGCAGCTGTTCAAAACAGGCGTAGCGGAGGCGGCGGGCCCAATCCTCCCCGGCATGGGGCGGCACCGTAAAGCCAACCTCCGCCGGGCGGAAGACCCGCAGCGGCAGGCCCAGCTCCGCGCAGGCCTCCCGCACAAAAGCTTCGTCCCGGTCGGCCGTCTCCCCCCGCAGGCCGTGGTTGACATGGCAGACACTCAGCACAAAGCCGGACTCTGCCTGTAAGGCCAGCAGCAGGTGCAGCAGGGCCATGCTGTCGGCCCCGCCGGACACCGCCGCGGCCAAGTGCAGCGGCTTTCCGGCTGCCAACGGTGTCAGCAGCGCCTCAGCCTCGCAAAACGCGCGGACACGCTGCAAAATGCCGGAAAAATCGTCGTGTTTCATCAGCGTTTGAAGTCCACATCCATAAAGCGGGTGTGGGCACCATCCCAGCCCAGCGGCACGGTACTGGTCTCACCGTGGCGGTTTTTGGCCACGATGCACTCGGCCGTGTCGGCGTCCACCTCGGCCCCGTCCGGGTTCTGGCTGGCGTAATAGGAATCACGGTAGAGGAACAGCACGCAGTCGGCGTCCTGCTCGATGGAACCGGAATCACGCAGGTCCGACAGCTGGGGGCGGTGGGAGGAGTTGTTGCCCTGCTTTTCCACCGCACGGGACAGCTGGCTCAGCGCAATGATGGGCACATTCATCTCTTTGGCCATGATCTTGAGGTTCCGGGTGATGGAGCTGATCTCCTGTACACGGTTCTCGGTGCGCTGGCCCGTGGTCATCAGCTGCAGATAGTCGATGACGATGAGGCCCACATTGGGGCGGCTGGGGTCCTGGTTCACCCGGCGGATCTTGGCTTTCATTTCGGTGATGGTGATGCCCGAGGTGTCATCCATATAAATGGGCGCGTCATGGAGCTTCTCGGTGGCAAGGGCCAGGTACTCCCAGTCCTCCGCCCGGAGGGCGCCGGTGCGGAACGCCTGGCTGTCGATGCCGGCCTCCGCCGAGAGGATCCGGTTGGTCAGCTGCTCCTTGGTCATTTCGAGGCTGAAGATGGCCACCGGTACTTTCTGCTGCATGGCTACACGGGTGGCAATGTTCAGCGCAAAACTGGTCTTGCCCATACCGGGGCGGGCAGCCAGTATAATAAGGTCGCCGCGGCCAAGGCCGGTGAGCACGGTGTCCAGCAGGCGGAAGCCTGTAGGGATGCCCTTGTACTTATCGGCATCCGGGCCGCTGATCTTCTGCAGATTGGTCAGCGTTTCCACCATGCTGGAAGAAAGGGGCGTCAGGGCGCTGGAATCCCGCCCGGAGCGGATCTCATAAATGCGCTGCTCGGCGTTTTCCAGCAGCAGGTCCGCGTCCGGCTCGTCGCCCGCATCCTGCAAGATATCTTTCGCCACACCCATGAGCTGGCGGACCAGATATTTTTCCTGCACGATCTGGGCGTAGGCTTTCACGTTGGAGATGCTGGGCACCGTCTCGGCCAGACCGGTCAGGTAGACTTTCGCCTCGTCCGCGCTGGGAAACACGCCGTCTGAGATGACCGCGTCCAGCAGGGTGACGAAATCAATGGTCTGGTCGCTGGTGAACAGCCGCAGCATTTCCGAATAAATTTGGGCGTTCTGCCGGGTGTAGAACATCTCAGGCCGGATGATCTCCACCAGGTCGGTCAGTGTCTCCGGCTTGAGCAGCACCGCGCCCAGCACGCTCTGCTCGGCCTGCATGTTGTAGGGCAGATTGATGCCCACGCTTTCCAGATTCAGTTCATTGGAGTAATGTCGTTCGTTCGGCATGATCGTTTCCTCTGGGTCTCATACTACAAAAAGCGCCCCCTGCCGTGAGGGGGCGCAGACAGGCTTTTTCAGATCAGGCCTGCTCCACTTCCACTTGAATTTTGAACGAAGCCACCACACCGACATGCAGGCGGACTTTGGCGTTGAAAACGCCCGCGTCCTTGATGTCCTTGGTTTCCAGCTCGATCTTCTTTTTATCAATGGCGGTGCCGGCCAGTTCGGAGAGGGCTGCCGCCACTTCTTTGCCGGTGACCTTGCCGTGCAGGCGGCCGGAAGCGCCGCCCTTGGCCTTGATCGTCACGGTCTTGCCGTTGATCTTCGCAGCCACTGCCTGAGCAGCGGCCACGTTCTCTGCCTCATGGAAGTCCGCAGCCTCTTCCTTGCCGCGGGCAATATTCACCGCGCTGGCGTCGGCCACAGCGGCCAGCTTGCGCGGGAACAGAAAGTTGCGGGCGTAGCCGTCGGAGACCTCATGGATCTCGTCCTTTTTGCCAATGCCCTTGACGTCCTGCTTCAGAATCACTTTCATGATGTTATCCCTCACTTCTCACCGGAGAACCGGTGCAGTTTTGTAGCTCTAGTATACCGCAATTGCAATTATTCGGCAAGCTCTTTCTCCGCGACGCTCAGTGCCACCTCAATGACCTTGTCCATATCGTAGTATTTGTACTCGCCCAGGCGGCCGCCGAAGAGGACCCCCGGCTCCGCGTCGGCCAGCTGCTTGTAGGCAGCATACAAAGCGCCGTTCTTCTCATCATTGACGGGGTAGTACGGCTCGTCGCCCTTTTTCCACTCCGCACTGTACTCCCGGCTGATAACGGTCTTGGGCTGGGTGCCAAACTCAAAGTGCTTGTGCTCAATGATGCGGGTGTAGGGTGTCTCGGCGTCGGTGTAGTTCACCACGGCGTTGCCCTGATAGTTGTCGGTGTCCAGCACCTCCGTCTCAAAGCGGACGCTGCGGTACTGCAAAGCACCCAGCTTGTAATCAAAGTAGGCGTCCACAGGGCCAGTGTAGACGATCTTATCCGCCAGCTTGTCCAGCTCCGCCTTGCGGGCCAGGTAATCCACACCCAGCTCAATCTCCACGCCGTCCAGCATCTTCTCCACCATGGCCGTGTAGCCGCCGTTGGGGATTCCCTGATACAGGGCGTTAAAATAGTTGTCATCGTAGGTAAAACGGACGGGCAGCCGCTTGATGATGAACGCGGGCAGCTCGGTGCAGGGGCGGCCCCACTGTTTGCCCGTGTAGCCCTTGATGAGCTTTTCGTAGATATCGGTGCCCACCAGGCTGATGGCCTGTTCCTCGAGGTTCTTCGGCTCGGTGATGCCTGCCTCGGCCCGCTGCTGCTCGATCTTTGCTTTTGCCTCGGCGGGAGTCACCACGCCCCACATCTTATTGAACGTGTTCATGTTGAACGGCAGGTTGTAGATCTCGCCGTGGTAGTTGGCCACCGGGCTGTTGGTATAGCGGTTGAACTCTGCAAACTGGCTCACATACTGCCACACAGCCTTGTTGTTGGTGTGGAAAATATGGGCACCGTAGCGGTGGACATTGATGCCCTCCACACTCTCGGTGTAGATGTTGCCCGCAATGTGGTCCCGCTTATCAATGACGAGGCAGCGCTTGCCTGCCTTTTTGGCCTCATGGGCAAACACCGCGCCGTACAGGCCCGCGCCCACGATGAGATAATCATACTGCTTCATGGCTTGTTATCCTTTTTCTTTGGTTCCGCGTCCGCCTCGGAAGAAGTCTTCTTCTGGGATTCGCGGTATTGGTCGATGGCGGTCTGGATGCGTGCCCGGGCCGCCTCCGGGGTGATATGCTTGAGCTGTGCCGCCGCCATGGTCTGGTGGCCGCCGCCGCCCAGAGACTCCATGATGACCTGCACATTGACCGCGCCCAGGCTCCGGGCCGAGATGTTCACGCCCGTGCCCACCTGCACCGCCACAAAGCTGGCCTCCACGTTCTGGATGGTCAGCAGGTCGTTGGCGGCCTGCGCAATGGCTACCCTGGCCTCCGGGGGTACTTCCCCGCTCACCGAGACGGCACAGTTTTTGTACATCTGGGCCGCCTCCACAAGGTCGGCCTTGGCGTTGTACTCCACCATGGTCACATCAAACAGCTGGCGCACCCGCTCGGTCTCCGCGCCGTAGCGGCGGAGGGCGGCCGCGGCCTCAAAGGTCCGCACGCCGGTGTGGAGGGTAAAGTCTCTCGTATCCAGCATGATGCCGGCCAGCAGGCCCTCAGCTTCCACCCGGTTGGGCTTGTCATCCCGCTCGCCCACATACTGCAAAAGCTCCGTGACCAGCTCACTGGCAGAGGAGGAGTAGGGCTCGTGGCAGACAAGGGCCGGGTTCTCAATAAAGCCCACGCCCTTGCGGTGGTGGTCGATGACGGCCACCTTGCCGCATTTTTCGAGAATTTCTTTGCTCTCTACCAGATTGACCTGATATGTATCCACCACGATGCACAGCGTCCGCTTGGAGATGATGGGCAGTGCACCTTTGGGGTCGATGAAATCGTCCTCCTGCCCGGCGGCAACGAGAGCATTGATCAGGCTGGACGCCAGCGTGGCATCCCGGCGGACCGCGATGACGGCGGGCACATCGCAGATCTTGCAGATGCGCAAGACACCCTCGGCCGCACCAATGGCGTCCAGGTCGCTCATCCGGTGGCCCATGATGACCACATGGTCAGCCTCCTTGATGAGCTTGACCAGCTGGTCGGCCACAATGCGGCTGCGCACCTTGCTGCGCTTTTCCACGCCATGGCTGACGCCGCCGTAGAACGTAAAGCCGTCCGGCGTCATCTCGGCGGCCTGGTCGCCGCCGCGGCCCTGGGCCATATCCAGTGCCTGCACCGCCATATCCTGGGCCTCCCGCAGGGTCTTGGCCCCGCGGCCAATGCCGATGGAGAGGGACAGGTTCACACTGGGGTCAAGGGCGCGGATTTTATCCAGCACGTCGTAGCCCCGCTTGGCAAACTGCTCCAGCTGGCGCTCCTCCACCACCGCGATGTAGCGGCCGCTGGCCACCCGGCGCAAAAAGCCCGTGCCCCGGCCGATCATCTCTTCCAGCACCCGGTTGATGCCCTCCAGCAGGCGGGCGCGCTCGCTGTCCAGCATGTCGCTGAACACATCGTCGTAGCCATCCACCAGAAAGACGAGGTAACCCGGGCGGCTGGCTTTATACTCCGCCTCCACCCGGCGCAGGGCGGTTTCCTCATTGAAGACCACCAGCGTCATCGTTTCAGCATCGCCGGGCACGGTGGAGCTGTGGGCAGACCACACGCCATCGGCCAGGGTCAGCTGCTGGCCCTCCTGGGTGCGGGCCTGCTGCAGGTCCAGCCCGGGGATGACTTTCTGCACCCGGCTCACCAGCAGGTCCTGCCCGCCCAGCATCCGCTGGCGGAACTGGTCATTGTACCAGAGCACGGTTTCCCCCGAGAGGAGGACCACCGGCTGGGAGAGGGGTTCCAGGCTGAATTTTGTTTTCGATTTTGTAAAGTCGCCGCCACAGACCCAGCGTGCCAGCTGGCTGCGGAGGCGGTAGCGGAACAGGCCCATGCCAATGCACCAGGCCGCTGCCAGCACCACCAGTACCGGCCAGATGGCTGGGCGCTGCACCAGCAATACCAGCATCAGCAGGACACACAGAATCGCCAGACAGGCGGTGAGCATCTCCAAAGTCCATCTTGGTTTTTGTTTCATCAGATCATATGCCTCCTGGCGGGCCTGCTCCTGCACAGCAGGGCCCGGTCGATCAGACCTCCATCAGAATGGGGAGGATCATGGGGCTGCGCTTGGTACGGCGATAGATATAGCTGCTCAGCGCCTCGCGCACACGGGTCTTGACGCTGTTCCAATCCCGCACATGCTCTTCCACGCAGCGGTCCAGCGCCGATTCCACAATGCTCTGGGCACCGTCCATCAGGCTCTCGTTCTCCCGCACATAGACAAAGCCGCGGCTGACGAGGTCGGGGCCAGCCAGTACCTGGCCGGTCTTGCTGTCCACAGTGGCCACGATGATGACGAGGCCGTCCTCGGAGAGGTGCTTGCGGTCCCGCAGGACCACATTGCCCACGTCACCCACGCCCAGGCCGTCCACCATGACGGCACCGGCGGTGACAGGCTCGCCCAGCTTGATCTCATCCCGGCTGAGGATGACGTTGGAGCCATTCTCCGCGATCAGGATGTTGCTGGTGGGGATGCCCAGGCTGGCGGCGGTCATGGCGTGCTTTTTGAGCTGCTTGTACTCGCCGTGGACGGGCAGGAAATACTTGGGTTTGGTCAGGGTGAGCATCAGCTTCTGCTCCTCCTGGCAGGCGTGGCCGGAAACGTGGACATCGTACATGCCCTCGTAGATGACCTCCGCGCCCAGCAGCAGCAGGCCGTTGACGATCTTGGTCACGCTCTTCTCGTTGCCGGGGATGGGCTTGGCCGAGATGATGATGAAATCGCCGGGGCCCACCCGCACCTGACGGTGGCTGCAGGAGGCCATGCGGGAGAGGGCGCTCAGGGGCTCGCCCTGGCTGCCCGTGGTCACCAGCACCACCTGCTCCGGCGGGTACTGGTTGAGCTCATCCACGCTGATGAGAGTCCCCTCCGGGATGTGCATATAGCCCAGCTCCTGGGCCATGGCCGTGTTGTTGACCATGCTGCGGCCGCTGAACGCCACCTTGCGGCCATCCTCCACAGCCAGATCAATGATCTGCTGCACGCGGTAAATGTTGGAGGCGAACGTCGCAATGATGATGCGCTTGTTCTGGGCGCGGGCAAACAGGCTGCGCACACCTGCCGCCACTTTCTGCTCCGTGGCCGTAAAGCCCGGGCGCTCCGCGTTGGTGGAATCGCTCAGCAGGGCCAGCACGCCTTTCTGGCCGTACTCGGAGAGCGTGGTCAGGTCGGTGGGGCCGCAGGCCAGCGGGGTGTAATCGATCTTGAAGTCGCCCGTCTGGATGATGGTGCCCGCCGGGCTGTCGATGGCAAAGGCCACCGAGTCCGGGATGGAGTGGTTGACATGGATGGGCTCCACCGTGAAGCAGCCCAGCTTGATCTTCTGCTTGGGCACGATCTCCACAAACTTGGTCTTGCCGGCCAGGCCGAACTCCTCCAGCTTGTTCTTGATCAGGCCGCAGGTCAGGCGGGTGCCGTAGATGGGCAGATCAAATTTCTGCAGCAGATACGGGATGCTGCCGATGTGGTCCTCATGGCCGTGGGTGATGAGCAGGCCCTTGATCTTATCCTTATTCTGTACCACGAACGTGAAATCGGGGATGACCATGTCCACGCCGAACATATCACTGTCCGGGAAGACGAGGCCGCAGTCCACAATGATCATATCGCCGCAGCACTCGTACACGGTCATGTTCTTGCCCACTTCTCCCAGGCCGCCCAGCGGATAGATGTGGATGGGCACAGCGGCCTCCTTGGGCTGCTGCGGGCGGCGGGGACGCCGCGAATAATAGGGGCGGCGGGTGCGGGGGCGCTTCTCGCCGCTGTTGTCACCGGCCCGGTTCTGGGCGGGCGCGGGGTTCTGTTCTTTAACCTGTGCCATTCGTACCTCCAAAAAACAAATCGCAGAACACGGCCCACCCCCACCCGGGAGCGGCCGTCTTTTCTGCACAGGGAAGCATAAAATAAGCATCTGCTTCCGTTGGATGCATCCGTATAGAATTTATCCTGTCAGCGCCTTTTTTAAAGCCTGCTGGTGGTTCCGAAACAAGCTCTCTGCCTTTCCAGTCCATCTGTTCGATGCGACCGCGGCACTTATCCGGGAACGCCGTGAGCGCGCACTTACAGCGCGCCCCTATACGCATTTCGTTGCCATCAGTATAGTATTTCTCAGCGTTTTTGTCAATTCCAAGGTTTGGCAGGCCGGGCGGGGTCTATGCACTTTCCTCTTGACAGAACGTGTAAAATGGCTCTAAATAGAAGCAGTAAAAATTTACACACCGGGAGAAACGCATGAAACAGGTTGAAATTTACACCGACGGCGCGTGCAGCGGCAACCCCGGCCCCGGCGGCTGGGGCGCGGTGCTGCGGTATCGGTTCAATGGCAAAGTGTACGAAAAAGAGCTCAGCGGCGGCGACGCCAGCACCACCAACAACCGGATGGAGCTGACGGCCTTTATCGAGGCCCTGCGCCAGCTCAAGGAGCCGTGCGAAGTACGCCTGTGCTCCGACAGCCAGTATGTTATCAACGGGCTGGAAAAAGGCTGGGCCAAGGGCTGGAAGCGCCGGGGCTGGAAAAAATCCGATGGCTCCCCTGCCCTGAACCCGGACCTCTGGGAGCAGGCACTGGAGCAGGAAGCACGGCACAAACTCACATACGTCTGGGTCAAGGGCCACGCGGGCCACCCGGAAAACGAACGCTGCGACCAACTGGCCGTGGCACAGAGCCAGGCACATGGCGGGAGGCAGGGACGATGAGCGACACTTTTTTGCCCGGCAGCGGGTTTGATACCTACGAGCAGCAGGACAAAGTGCTGGTAGGCCTGGGCGGCGGCACGGCAGCCAAAGTAGCCGTCCGTATTTTGCAGCAGCAGGGCTTTGCGGTAGCGGGTGCCGTCGTGAAGCTCTCTGCCGAAGAAGAGCCTCTGGTGCAGTCCGCAAAAGAGGCCGCAAAGGCCCTTGGCATCGAGTGTGCCACCCTCAACGCCGAGGCGCTGGCGGCCCAGGGTGCCACCCCTGTGGACGCCCGCCTCTCTGCCCTGCTGACGGCGGCAGACAAGCTGGGCATCCAGTACATCGCCACCGGGCACTTTGCCCAGGTGGAGACCGGGGCCGACGGCATCAGCCATATCTACCCGCCGGAAGACCCTGCCCAGGACGAGAGCGATGCTCTTGCCGCCCTGCCGCAGGATATCCTGGCCCGGCTCATCTTGCCGCTGGGGTCCTTCACCCCGGAGGATGTGCAGGAGATGGCCGCGGATTTTAACGTTTGACGCACACAAAAAGGCTCTGGGTCTTGCGATCCAGAGCCTTTGCTTTTTTATTGATTCAATGATCACACGGACTGCTGCGGGTGGACGATATCACGCCAATCCAGGTCGCCGCGCTCCAGGCCGTGGATGAGCACCTCAGCGGTGGCGATGTTGGTGGCCATGGGGATGTTGTGCACATCGCACAGGCGCAGCAGGGTCATCTCATTGGGCTCGCTGGGCTTTGCGTTGATGGGGTCGCGGAAGAACAGCAGCAGGTCCACCTCATTGCAGGCAATGCGGGACGCGATCTGCTGGTCACCGCCCTGAACCCCTGCCAGGAAACGCTGCACCTGCAGGCCCGTGGCCTCTGCGATCATCTTGCCAGTCGTCCCGGTGGCCACCAATTTATGCTGGCTCAAAATCCGGCAGTACGCCGTACAGAACTGAACCATCAGCTCCTTTTTGGAGTCATGCGCAATCAGTGCAATCGTCATCGGTCAACCTCTCCTTTTACCTCTCCCAGCTCTATTTTCTCTCTAGGGCATCGTATTGCATATATCATAGTATCACAGTTTCCGTCATTTTACAACTGTTTTTTGGGCATTTCCGCTGGTTTTTCTAGTTTTTTTCACCAAATCCGCGTTACAGCGCCTTATGCCGCCGGAGCCGCCGCGGGTTCCGGCGCGGGAGCCGTCTCCCCTGCCGTGTCCGTCTCATCGGCTGCGGCGTCGCCGTCCACAGCCTCTGTCTTCGGATCGTCTACCGCCGGGTCGGCGGTCTCGGGTTCGTCCACCGTCAGGGTGCCGTTCTGCATGGCGAAGTAGGCGTCAAAAATATCCGCCACCAGCTGGCCGGTACGGGCACCGGCACCGCCGTATTCCACCACAATGCCAATGGCGATCTGCGGGTCTTCCACCGGGCCATAGGCGATCATCGTCGCGTTGGTGTAATGCTTGCGGGTGCTGCCGGCGTAGTAGCTCTCACTGCGCTGGGGACTGCCCGTTTTGCAGGCGATGGTGTAGGGATAGCTTGCCAGTGCCGGGATGGTCTGGGCCACGCCCACCATGCCCTGCTGCACCAGGTCAAAGGTATCGCCCCGGTCTTCGATGACATCCATGATCTCCGGCTGGGTCTCCTGCAGGACTTTGCCCGTGTTGGTGTCCAGGATGGATTTGACAAAGTGGGTACGGTAGCGGGTGCCCTGGTTGGCGATGGTACCCGCATAAGTTGCCAGCTGCACCGGCGTGATGACCGTGTTGCCCTGGCCGATGGCGGCCTGCACTTCCAGCGAGGCCGTGTAGTTGGAGTCGTTTTTCGTGGTCAGGCGGCCCAGTGCCTCGCTGACCTCCACGCCCGTGCGCTGGCCCAGGCCCAGCTTATAGGCATAAGCGTCGTACACGTCACTGGTCACCCGGCGGCCCACATCGTAGAAGAAGATGTTGCAGCTCCATTTGATGGCCGTGATGACGTCGATGTTGCCCGAGTGGCCGTGGCGGGTGCACTTGGGGTGGTAATCCTGGAAGTAGTTGTACACGCCGTTGCAGTATACCGTGGAATACCGGTTGATGACGCCGGTGTCCAGCGCGGCAACGGCCACCGAGGGCTTATAGGTCGAGCCCGGGGTGTACAGGCCCTGCAGCGCCCGGTTGAACAGCGGCATCCCGGGGTCGGCGCTGTACTCGCTGTACTGGGTGGCGTAGAGGTTCTGGTCAAAGCTGGGGTAGTTGGCGGAGGCCAGCACGCTGCCGTCCTTGACATCCAGCACCACCACCGCGCCTGCATTGGCCCGGGCACCATCGGTGCCGTAGGCCCGGCTGATCATATCAATGTTTTTGCCCAGCGCCTGCTCCACCGCTTTCTGGAAATCGCTGTTGACGGTGAGCTGGACGGTGTGGCCCGGCTCCGGCACCGTGGTCATGGCCGTGCTGACGATGACGCCATCCGAGTTGCGGGTGATGGTCTCCACACCATCCTTGCCCCGCAGCTCGTCCTCATAGGCCGATTCCAGGCCCGAGATGCCGATGACATCGTTCATATTGTAGCCTTTATCCCGCAGCGGATAGGTGGTCTGGCCATTTTCATCGGTCACTTTCCACTTTTCCGCCGTGATCTTGCCCACCCGGCCCAGCACATGGGGCAGCACCGTGCTCTGCTCATAGCTGCGGGTGGAGGTCTCCACGATCTCCACGCCAGGCAGGGAGAGGCTGTTTTCCTTGATGGTGGCCACGGTCACATCGCTGACGTTTTCGGCCATGACAAAGTTGTTGACGTTGGAGAACGCCTGCTGCTGCATCTCATAGTGGATGCCGCCCAGCACCCGCTGCCAGTGGAGGGAGTAGGCGCTGAGGTCATAGTCCTCCACCAGTTTTTCCATCACGTCATCGGCAGTGGCGTACTGCTGCAGGCCCAGGCCCTCTTTCATGTTGGCAAGGCTCTTCTGGTCGCTGGTGCTGTCCTCCGCAGCCGTAAACGTATAGTGGCCGTTGGCATCCGGCTCGCTGATGAGGAGGGAGTCGTTCCAGCTCTCGCCGTTTTGCTCCAGCAGCTCCACGATCCGCTGCAGCATGGCGTCCAGATCCTCGCCTCCCATCAGCAGCTTGCTGAGCACCACATTGTAGCTGGTAGTGCTGGCCGCGATCCGTTTCCCCTCGCTGTCCACGATGTCGCCGCGGGCCGCCGTGACCGTAAAATTATAGTCCGTGGTGTTGGTGGCGCGGGCTTTGAAGCTGTCGCCGTTGACCAGCTGCAGAAAGATCAGCCGGAACACATACAGCCCCACGATGACCGCCGCAAAGGCGATGAGCAGCCGCATCCGGCGCATAACGGTCTTGTGTTCGTCCAAATTCATCTGGTTTCCTCCCGGCGGGGCAGGCTGCGGAGCCGCAGCACTCAGACCACGCCGTTGTCGATCTTGAATTCAATGCTGATCTTCCGCGCCGCCCAATAGATGGGCAGGCTGACCGGGATGCTCAGCACCGCGCTGGGGAGCACGAACCACAAAAAGCGGTTCCACGCCCCACTGTAGCCCGGCATGTAATAGAAGAACAGCCAGTCGCAGGCCAGCACCAGCGCCGCGCACCCCGCCGCGATGAGCAAAAAGTTCTGGGCGGTGTCCTTGAGGTAGAGCTGCACCACGGCGGAGACAGCAAAGCTGAGGATCATCAGCTCCAGCGCCAGCATCCCCACGGTTCGGCCCGCCGTGTAGTCCCACATCAGGCCGCAGACCGCGCCGAAAATAGCCCCGGCAAACTCCCCTTCAAACACGGAGACCGCCAGTGCCAGCGGCAGCAGGTAGAGCGGCTTTGCCGCCCCCAGCTGGAACAGCCCGGGCATGGTCTGCAAAACCGTACACAGCAGCATCAGCAGCGTATAGCAGACCCATTTGAAGATCTGGCTGCTTTTGCGCTTGCGGCGTGATTCCATAGACAGGCTCCTCCTATCAGTAATTGGTAATGATAAACACATGCTTGACGGTGCGGGGGTCCGCGCCGGGCTTAATCACCGCGATGGTGGATTTGCCGCTGGCTTCCGGCACCAGCTCCTGCACCACGCCCACCAGCACATCCGGCGGGAACACGCCGCCCAAGCCGGTGGTGATGACCTGATCGTTGGCCTTGGTCAGGGTACCGCGGGAGAGGTTGGAGAGGATGCACAGGCCCTCGGCGGCGTAATCCGCGCTGCCCGTGATGATGCCGTTGTCCCGGGTGCGGGACACCACGCCCGCCGCGTTGAAGCTGGGGTGCAAAATCGTCATGACCTTGCAGCTGGTCAGGTCTACTTCCGTCACCACGCCCAACAGATAGCCCTCGTCGCTGGTGATGGCGTCGTTGGCCTCCACCCCGTCCAGGCTGCCCTGATCCAGCGTGAAGCCGTAGAACGAATCCAGCGGGTCCCGCCCGATGACGAACGACGAAACATAGCTCATCTCCGGGTGCTGCTCCTGAATGTTGGTCAGGGCCTTGTAGGCCTCGTTTTCCGCCTTGAGCTTGTCGTAATCCACCATCTGGCCGCGCAGCTCGGCGTTTTCCGTGGTAAGCTTCTCGTTCTCTTCCAGAATGGCGTCGATGTTGGTGTACTTCTCCCACAGGGAGGAAACGCCATTGCTCACCGCCGCCGCCGCCCGCTGGAACGGGGCCACCGCCACGCTCAAAATCTCCTGCGGGGCAGCCGTCAGGCGGCCATTGGCACCGGCATAGGCCATGATGGCCGCCAGAAACACCGCGATGCCCACGAGGATCTTAAATTTCCAGGTATCGAAAAAATCTTTCAAGGGAGCTTCCTCCGATTGCAAAAAAGCGCGGACAGCCGGAGCCATCCGCGCGCTTTATCACATGTGTGCGCCGTCGGTATCCAGCACATCGTGCAGGACATCCACATGGTCGAGCACCGCGCCGGCGCCCTTGGCCACGCAGTCCAGCGGGTCTTCCGCCACATGGACGTCAATGCCCGTCTCACTCTGGATCAGCTGGTCCAGGCCGCGCAGCAGAGCGCCGCCGCCCGTCAGGGTGATGCCGTGGTCGATGATATCGGCACTCAGTTCCGGCGGGGTGCGCTCCAGCGTCTCCTTGATGGCGCTGGTGATCTTGACCAGGCACTCCAGCAGGGCCTCACGCACGTCCTCGGAGTGGACCACGATGTTCTTGGGCAGGCCGTCCACCAGATTGCGGCCCTTGATCTCCATGGTCATCTCGGGGTCCATGGGGTAGGCGGAACCGATCTCGATCTTGATCTGCTCCGCGGTACGCTCACCGATGAGCAGGTTGTACTTCCGCTTGATGAACGCGATGATGGCCTGGTCGAACATATCACCGGCCATCCGGACGCTGCGGGAAGCCACGATGCCGCCCAGCGAGATCACGGCGATCTCCGCCGTGCCGCCGCCGATGTCCACGATCATGCTGCCGGTGGGCTCGCTGATGGGCAGGCCCGCACCGATGGCGGCAGCCATGGGCTCCTCGATCACGGAGACCTGACGGGCACCGGCTTTCAGGGTCGCCTCACGCACGGCACGGCGCTCCACCTCGGTAACACCGGAGGGGATGCAGATGACCACGCGGGGGCGGGAGAACATGCTGTTGCCGCAGGCCTTTTTCAGGAAGTTTTCCAGCATATTGGCCGTGATGTCAAAATCCGCAATGACGCCGTCTTTCAGGGGGCGGACCGCCACGATGCTGCCGGGGGTACGGCCGATGACCGCCTTGGCCTCGCCGCCCACGCAGCGCACCTCGTCGGTCTTGGTGTCCACCGCCACAACGGACGGTTCCCGCATGATAATGCCTTTTCCTTTCATGTAAACCAGGGTATTGGCAGTACCCAGGTCGATCCCTACATCTTTTGAAAACAAACTCATACTGAAGCTCTCTCCTTAAATTCTTTCCAGTTCTATTCCCAAAACGCACGGCAGACCGGACGAGATTCCGTCCGGCTGTCCATCGCAGAATAACACGCTACTATTATAGCCGCAAGACGCTGTTTTCTCAAGCGTTTTGTCAAGTTTTTTCGGCAATTTTTCATTTTCAGTGCATCAAAATTGCTCGATGAGCCGGACAGTGCGGCTGACGGGGAGGCCCATAATGGTGTAATAATCGCCCTCGATGCGGTCCAGCCAGAGGGCTGCCCGGCCCTGAATGGCGTAGGCTCCGGCCTTATCGTAGGGCTCTTTTGTGGCCGTGTACCGCTCAATTTCTTCCTCGGAGATGGGGAAGAACGTCACGCGGCAGCTGTCCACAAAGCTCTTGGTCCGTACGCCGTCCGAGACGCAGACGCCCGTGTGGACCTGGTGGGTGGCACCGGACAGTGCCCGGAGCATCCGTTTGGCGTCCTCCACACTGTGGGGTTTGCCGAAGACTTCCCCGTTCACATCCACCACGGTATCGCACCCCAGTACCAGATCCCCCGGGTGTCGGGCAGCCACGGCCAGACACTTGTCCCGGGCCAGCTTTTCCACCAGCCGGGCAGGGGTATCGGCCGTGACGGCGCTCTCGTCAAAATCGCTGACATGGATTTCAAAATCCGTCGTGTACAGGCTCAAAAGCTCTTTCCGGCGGGGGCTGCCGGAAGCTAAAATCAGTTTTTTCATTCTATCGTTCACTTCCCCGTCGAGCCAAAGCCGCCCTCGCCGCGAGTGGTATCGCCCAGCTCCTGCACGGGGGCAAAGGCCGCCGTGTACACCGGTGCGATGCAGAGCTGCGCCACCCGCTCCCCGGGCTGGATCGTATAGGGCTCCTTGCCCAGGTTGACCATGGGCACTTTCAGCTCGCCCCGATAATCGCTGTCAATGACGCCAACGCCGTTGGCCATACACAGGCCATGCTTGATGGACAGGCCGCTACGGGCATAGACCAGCGCCACGGTGTGGGCACCGGGCAGCTCAATGGCAAGGCCGGTGGGCACCAGGGCCCGCTCCATCGGGGCCAGTGTCAGGGGCTGGTCCAGCACGGCACACAGGTCGGCAGCAGCAGAGCCGGGGGTTGCATAAGCGGGCACCTTCGCCCGGGGGTCCAATACTTTATAGTTTACAGTGATGGGTTCCATAGTATACCTCAGTTTGTTCCTTTAAAATAGAGTCCGCGGGTGAAATCGCCCTCAAAGGGTGCATGGACACGGATATTGTCCAGAATGGCAGCAGCCTCTTCCCTGCTTTCCAGCGTAAAGTAGGCCACGCCGTAGTCCACCGTCAGGGCACCGGGCTTGTCGCCCATATAGATGGGCACCGGGTTGTAGATGGTACGCACGCCCATGCCGCACCGCACCGGGAACTTTTTCGCCTTGCGGTCGGTCAGGACGCCCGTCTGATCGCAGTGGGCGCAGTCGTGGATGTTCTGCAGCGGGCAGGCCCGGGTGACCATCAGGGGCATGTGGCCGTAGACCAGCACGCCTGTGGGCACCGGCTTGCCGGCATGGGTGGGGGCAATGGTGCTGATGTCGCTGTCTTTCGTCTCGGGCAGGATGAGCACCGAGCCAAGGCCGTTGTCCGCGTAGAACTGCGCCGCCACCTGATTGGTAATGTTCAGGCCAAAGCCGCCGGACATGGGCAGGCCCCGGCAGAGCCGCAGGTGGGCGATGTTGCTCACCTCATAGCCCGCAAAGCCTGCATCCTGGGTGGCCGCGACGCGGCGGGCGGTGTCCTCTTCCAGCTTGCCGAACATGACCCGGGGCAGCTCCAGGAGCGTCTTGCCCCGCCACTCGCGGGGGACACGGTCGGCCTGCGCGATGGGCAGGATCAGATATTCCACGCCGGAAAGAGCCTGTTCCGGCACCTGATCCCAGCGCTCGAACCGGGCACGGAGGGTCCGGTGGGGCGGCAGGGTGCGCTGGGGCAGCGGCTCCAGCTCCACATCCTGCACCGGCCAGGGGCGCAGCACCTCCCGCTTTTTGAGCAGGGCGTCCAGCGCCTCCCGGCGCAGCTCGTTCACGGTGCTGCCGGGCACGAACCAGGGGCCCTCGTCCATCTCCACCTCGATGTTTTCCGCTGCAAAGGGGGTGCCGCCCGTCTTGGCGAGGCTCCGCTTCAGGCTCTCGGTGGGGTCGGCGCGGGCAGGCTGAGGCTCAAAGTCGCCGTAGGCAAAGGCTTTGTTGCCATCCGGGTCGGTGACGGTCAGCTTCTCGCCGCCCTCTTCGATCTCCAGCTTCATGGCCACAGGCACCCGGGAGCGCTCCCGGCGGTAGAGCTCCCGCAGGGCGGGCAGGGTCTTCTTGGTCAGCTCGGCATCGGCTTCGCTCCGGACGCCAAACATCGTGCCGTCGATCTTCCCGTCCAGATAGCCGGAGGTGAAGCCGGAGCGGCTGAACGCATTTTTCAGCAGGTCACGGTCATAGGCACGGCCCTCCCGGCCTGCCAGACAGGCGCTGACCGCCGCCGCCACATACTCCGGCGTGCGCAGGCGGCCTTCGATCTTGGCCGAGGCCACCCCGATGGCCTGCAGCTGGTCCAGTTTGTCGATGACGGAGTTGTCTTTCAGGGAAAGGTGGTGCAGCCGCCCGGGCTTGCCCTCGGGCAGGGCGTTGGCCTCAAAGGGCAGGCGGCAGGGGCCTGCACAGGAGCCGCGGTTGCCGCTCCGTCCGCCCAAAAACGCCGACATATAGCACTGGCCGCTGACGCACATGCAGAGCGCGCCATGGACGAAGCACTCCGTCTCAATGCCGCAGTGCCTGGTGATCTGCTCTACCTCCGGCAGGCTCAGCTCACGGGCCAGCACCACCCGGGTAAAGCCCAGCTCCTTGAGCTCCAGCGCCCCCTGCAGGGTGTGGACACTCATCTGGGTGGAGCCATGGCGGGGCAGCTGCGGGGCGATCTTCCCAATGAGGGTGGCCACGGCCAGATCCTGGCAGATGACCGCGTCCGCCCCGCTGGCGGCCACCGCCCGGATGGCATCGCGCAGAGAGGCCAGTTCCCCGCCGTACACGGTGGTGTTGAGGGCCACATGGACCTTGACGCCCCGGGCGTGGCAGAAACGGACGGCCTCTTTCAGGCTGTCGGCATCAAAATTTCCGGCGCCCGTGCGGGCGTTGAAGCCGGAAAAGCCCAGATAAACCGCATCTGCCCCGCTGAATACGGCGGCGTGCAGCATTTCTTCACTGCCCACAGGGGCAAGGATCTCAATATTTGCCATAACTCTCCTTTTGACGGCATGTTGCTGTACCTATTAAATAGAATCGATCTGAGAGCTGTCCCTCAGTTGCCTGCCTCGGCTTTGGCGGCCTGCTCCCGGGCAGCAGTCTCTTTCATTTTGGCCTGCAGCTTTGCCAGCTGCTCCCGCAGGGCAGCATTTTCCCGCTGAAGCACCTCGTTTTCGGCCCGGACCTTATCCTCGGCCAGCTTTGCCTTGGCTGCATCGGCAATGTAATCCTGGATCTGGCTGCGCATGTTTTCAGCACTGCCCGCGCTCTTGCGGTATTCGTCCAGATAATCCATGGCACAGAAGACCGCTGCCTTGCTCAGGGAAAGGTTGCCGTTGTCGTCCAGCAGCTTTGTAATGTCCTCATCCAGCTTCTTAGCCAGAGAGGTGATGTAGCTCTCGGTATCCGTCGTTGCGATCGCATAGGGCGCGCCCGCAATGGTCACTCTCACTTTGTTTACCATCGTCTATCCTCACTTTGCACAGGGTTTTGCGGCTCCTTGCGGCGGGTGTCTGCCGGGACTCCCGGGTAAAATGGCGTGTTCCCGGGGGTTCCGGTACCGAACCCCGCCCTTTGCGGAGCTTTTCTCTGCGGTTTTTTCATTTGGGGTGGAGTTTGTGGCCGAATTACCCATCCAAAGAGGCTGTTCCGCGCCCGGTTTCGGCCCTGCGCCACCCATCTGTACCCTCTATTATAATATAAATACCGTGCGAGAAAAAGTGCTATTTTTGAATTTTTGGCAGATTTGTCAGAAACTAAGGCTCAAAAATAGCAGTTACGGAAAAAATAGGGGCTTTTTCTTGCAATCACCCGGGGAACATATTATAATATTAACGTTGTGTGAAGGACACGCGGGAATATTGGGAGTATATAAAGTGGGTGTCCTATTTCCAAAAAGCTCAATAATTTTAAGCACTCGTGCGGATAGGAGTTATTTATGACGACAAAAGAATTTGCAAAAATTCTTCAGGACAAGCTGACCAGCGAATATGGCGTGGAGCTGAGCGTTGCTTCCCAGCAGCAGATCTACCGTGCTCTGGCACTGATCTGCCGCCAGATGATGAGCGAGAACCACAAAAAGTTCCAGTCCCGTGCCATTGGCACCGGCACCAAGCAAGTGTATTACCTCTGCATGGAGTTTCTGATGGGCCGCAGCCTGAAAGTGAGCCTGTTCAACCTGGGCCTCGAGGATGTGGCACGGAAAGCTCTGGCCGATGCCGACATCAGCATCGACAGCATCTTTGAGGAAGAGCCCGATGCAGGCCTGGGCAATGGCGGTCTGGGCCGTCTGGCTGCCTGCTACCTGGATGGCATGGCCACCACCGGCATCTGCGGCACCGGCTACTCCATCCTGTACGAGTACGGCATCTTCAAGCAGAAGATCGTAGACGGCTGGCAGCAGGAGCGTGCCGACAACTGGCTGCCCGGCGGTCAGGTCTGGCTGAAGAGCCACCCCGATCAGGCTGTGGAAGTCCGCTTTGACGGCGAGATCCACGAGAACTGGGATCACGGCTTCCATTATATCCAGCACACCAACTACAACAGCGTCATGGCTGTGCCCTCCGATATGTATGTGCAGGGCTACGACGGCAAGGGCGTGGCAAAGCTCCGCCTGTGGCAGGCCAAGGCCCCCGATTTTGATATGTCCAGCTTCTCTCTGGGCAACTACAACACCGCGATGAGCAAGAACGCAAGCGCCGAGCTCATCTCCAAGGTGCTGTACCCCAACGACAACCACGTTGAGGGCAAGATCCTCCGCCTGCGCCAGCAGTACTTCCTGTCTGCCGCTTCCATCGGTGATATCGTCCAGAACCACCTGGCCACCTACGGCACGCTGGAGAACCTGGCCGACAAGGTCGCTATCCAGCTGAATGATACCCACCCCACCCTCGCCATCCCCGAGATGATGCGTATTCTGCTGGATGAGTGCGGCTTTGGCTGGGATAAGGCCTTTGAGATCTGCCAGAACGTCTTCTCCTACACCAACCACACCGTTATGGCCGAGGCTCTGGAGAAGTGGAATGTGGACATCTTCAAGATGACCCTGCCCCGCATCTACCAGATCGTGGTGGAGATGAACCGCCGTGCCCGCGAGAAGCTGGAAGCAGCATTCCCCGGCGACGAGGGCAAGATCAATTATATGGCCCTCATCGGCGACAATCAGGTGCGAATGGCCAACATCTGCGCTTACACCTCCAACAGCATCAACGGCGTCTCCAAGCTGCACAGCGAGATCATCAAGGAGAGCGTCTTCCACGATTACTACCTGTTCAAGCCCCAGGCGTTCAAAAACGTGACCAACGGCATCGCTTACCGCCGCTGGCTGCTGGCCTCCAACCCCGAGCTGTGCAAGCTGCTGGATGAGACCATTGGCGATGGCTACAAGCACGATGCTTCCGACCTGAGCAAGCTGAACAAGTATGCCACCGACAAGACCCTGCTCAAGAAGCTGAACGAGATCAAGCTGGACAACAAGAAGAACTTTGCCGCCTACCTGCAGAAGAGCACCGGCCAGGTCATCGACCCCAACTCCATCTTTGACTGCCAGGTCAAGCGGATGCACGAGTACAAGCGCCAGCACCTGAATGCCCTGAACATCGCCGCCCAGTACCTGTACCTGAAAGAGAACCCCAACGCGGATTTCATCCCCAAGACCTATATCTTTGGCGCAAAGGCTGCTCCCGGCTACTACATGGCCAAGCAGATGATCCGGATGATCTGCAAGCTGGGCGACCTCATCAACAACGACCCTGCTGTCCGCGAAAAGCTGCGCGTGGTCTATCTGGAAGAGTACTGTGTCTCCCTGAGCGAGCACCTGATGCCCGCTGCCGAGGTCTCTGAGCAGATCTCTCTGGCTGGCACCGAGGCTTCCGGTACCGGCAACATGAAGTTCATGCTCAACGGTGCCATCACCCTGGGCACTCTGGACGGTGCAAACGTCGAGATCGCCGATGCCGCCGGCAAGGAGAACGAGCTGATCTTCGGTATGCTGACCCCCGAGGTCAACAACCTGAAGCGGGTCGGCTACCACCCCAACGCGTTCATCATGGGCGATGACGTGGCCAATGCCGCTCTGAACTTCCTGGAGCGCGGCTGGAACGGCGAGAACTTCCACGAAGTGACCGAGAACCTGCGCAGCAGCGACCCCTATATGGTCATGGCCGACTTCAAGGATTACCGCCGTGCACAGGCCGACCTGCAGAAGCTGTATGCCGACCGCGAGAAGTGGGCACAGATGAGCCTGAAGAACATTGCCAACAGCGGCATCTTCAGCGCGGACCGTGCTGTCCTCGATTACGCTCGTGACATCTGGCACGCATCTGCTGTCAAGTAAGCATTTTCCCTGAATAATCCAAGCGCCCCGGACTGTGTAACGGCTCCGGGGCGTTTTTTGAGAAAGGATCGATTTTCTCTTGTCTTGTCTGTTCAACAGCTATGACCCCTATTTCAAGCAGCCCTTTGGTGCCGTGCGCGCCGGGCAGACGGTGCACCTGTCCCTCTGCATCCCGGAAGAGCTGGGCTATGTGGACCCACACCTCGTCATCCAGAAAGAGGGCAAGTACGATGTGCCCGTCCATTACCGGATGAAATTTGACGGCCAGACGCCCAAACAGAACCACTTTTCGGTGGACGTCACGCTGGGCGACGTGGGCCTGTACTTCTATTACTTTGACCTCTACACCGATTTCCGCCGCATCTTCCGCGGGCCGGACAACTGCGGCGTGGTCAGCTGGCAGGAGGGCGAAAGCTGGCAGCTGACCGTTTACGAGCCCAGCTTCCAGACGCCGGACTCCATCAAGGGCAAAGTGTTCTACCAGATTTTCCCGGACCGCTTCTGCGAGGGCGTGGAGAACAAGCCCATGCCCTTCCCGGACCGGCTCTATCAGGCCGATAAGCACGCGGAGCCGTTCTGGCAGCCCAACGAGATCGGCGGCCACCTGAACGAGGACTACTTTGGCGGCGACCTGAAAGGCATCCAGCTCAAACTCCCCTACCTGCACGAGATGGGGGTGGACTTTCTCTACCTCAACCCCATTTTTGAGGCCCACTCCAACCACCGCTACAACACGGCCGATTACCTCAACGTGGACCCATTGCTTGGCACCAACGAGGATTTTGAAGCCCTCTGCATGGAAGCGGCCAAATATGGCATCGGCATCGTGCTGGACGGCGTGTTCAGCCATACGGGCTCGGACAGCCGGTATTTCAACCGGGAGGGCCGCTATGGTGAGGGCGGTGCTTACCGTGACGCGAACTCCCCCTACCGCAGCTGGTACGATTTTGACCCCAAGTACAAGGGCGGCTACCGCAGCTGGTGGGGCTTTGAGACCCTGCCCGAAGTCAACGAGGAGACTCCCTCCTATGTCGATTTTGTCACGGGCGAGGGCGGCGTCATCGACACCTGGCTCCGCCGGGGCGCAGCCGGCTTCCGGCTGGATGTGGCCGACGAGCTGCCCGACAGCTTTATTGAAAAAGTGCGCGCCGCCGTCAAGCGGGTGGGCCCGGAAAAGTTCCTGCTGGGCGAGGTGTGGGAGGATGCCACCACCAAGTTCGGCTTTGACAAGCGCCGCACCTACCTGCTGGGCAAAGGGCTGGACAGCGTGATGAACTACCCGTTCAAAAACGCCGTGCTGGATTTCGTCAAAGGCAAGCCCGCCGAGCAGGCCATGAACGAGATCCTGACCATCTGTGAGCACTACCCTGCCCCCGCCATGGATACCGCCCTGAATTTTCTCTCCACCCACGATACAGAACGCGCCCTGACGGTGATCGCCGATGAGCCCGCCAACGGACGGGGCCGGGAGTGGCAGAGCGGCCGCTGCGTGACCGGCGACGCCTACGAAGAGGGCATCCTCCGGCTCAAGATGGCCTACGCCATCATCTACACCCTGCCCGGCGTCCCCTGCCTGTACTACGGCGACGAGATCGGGATGCAGGGCTACCGCGACCCGTTCAACCGCGGTTTCTACTGCTGGAACAGCCACGAAGAGCGGCTCCGCCCGGTGCTGGCCCAGCTGGCCCAGCTCCGCCACACCTGCGAGGCATTCCACTCGGGTGCCCTGCGGGTGCTGCGGGCGGACGGCGGCGTGCTCCACTACCAGCGCATTGGGCTGGTGGAAACGGCTGAGATCATCGTCAACCGCACCGAGCACCTCATCGTGGAGCCACTGGCCTCCGGCAAGCATACCGAGGTGAACCCCATGGGCTTCACCATCGTGGTGGAAGAGGTGGGCCACAACCCCAACCACAGCTATTACGATTACAAGTGACCTAATTTCGTATCCCACGCAACAATTCATGAAAAAATCATTGACCTGCACCCGGCTTTCTGCTTTATAATAGAACCAGAAACCCCGCAAAGGAGGGATGTGCATGTCTCTGGCTGTTTCCATCGACCCCATCTTCTGGCTGCTGTGTGCCATCGGTTTTGTGGTGCTGGAAGCCATGACCTGGAATCTCGTCTCCATCTGGTTTGCCGTGGGCAGTGCCGCTGCCCTGCTCAGCTGCCTGCTGGTGCAGTCGTTCCGGGTGCAGGCGGCGGTATTTATCGCCGTCAGCGCCCTCTGCCTGCTGGCCTTTAAGCCTCTGGCCAAAAAGCTGCGCAAAGCCCCCACCGCCACCAACGGCGACCGCAACCTGGGCCGGGAAGCCACGGTGCTGACCCCTGTGACGGCGGAGGCCACCGGCCGCGTCCGGCTGGACGGCGTGGACTGGAACGCCCGCTGTGTCACCCCGGGTGACACCCTCGCCCCGGGCGAGAGCTGCCGCGTCACGGAAATTCACAGCACCCTGCTCATCGTGGAGCCCATCCGTACCGAAACCACTCATTAACAAAGGAGCGAACTATGGTCTTGTTTTTTGTCATCCTCGCCCTCATCCTCGTGGTTCTGCTGGTGGTCATCACCAACATCGTCATCGTGCCCCAGTCCATGGTCTATGTCGTGGAGCGGCTGGGCAGCTACTCCGAGACCTGGGCCTCCGGCCTGCATGTCAAGATCCCGTTTATTGAGCGGGTGGCCAAAAAGGTCAGCCTGAAAGAGCAGGTGGCGGACTTCCCGCCCCAGCCGGTCATCACCCGGGACAACGTTACCATGCAGATCGACACGGTGGTCTTCTTCCAGGTAATGGACGCCAAGCTCTACACCTACGGCGTCAACCAGCCCATCGCGGCCATCGAGAGCCTGTCCGCCACCACCCTGCGCAACATCATTGGTGAGATGGAGCTGGACCACACCCTCACCAGCCGCGACACCATCAACAGCAAGATCACGGCCATCCTCGACGAAGCCACCGATAAGTGGGGCATCAAGGTCAACCGTGTGGAGGTCAAGAACATCATCCCGCCGCGCGAGATCCAGGAAGCCATGGAGAAGCAGATGAAAGCCGAGCGCGAGAAGCGGGCTGTCATCCTGAAAGCCGACGGTGAGAAGCAGGCCGCCATCACGGCCGCCGAGGGCGAAAAAGAATCCGCCATCCTCCGGGCCGACGCCGTCAAGCAGCAGCGCATTCTGGAAGCCGAGGGCGAGGCACAGGCCATTCTGGCGGTGCAGAAAGCCAACGCCGACGCCATCCGCCTGCTGAACGAAGCCATGCCCAACGATAAAGTGCTGGCCCTCCGCAGCCTGGAAGCCCTGGCCAAGGTGGCCAACGGCAAGGCCACCAAGATCATCATTCCCTCGGAGCTGCAGAACCTGGGCGGCGTCGTCCCTGCCATCAAGGAGCTCGTCACCGAGCCCCGGAAAGAAGAGTAACCTATGATCTACGATACCCTGAACAACCTCCCCAATTATCTGGGCATGAGCGAGAATCTGGACACCGTCATTGAGTATGTCATGGCCCGGGATATCAACACCCTGCCCGCAGGCAAGACCCGTATCGACGGTGACAAGGCCGTTGTCACCGTGAGCACCGTCACCCCGCAGGTGAGCGAGAAAGCGCCGTTCGTCCGGCACGACGCCCATCTGACCCTTGAGACCGACCTCGAGGGCAGCGAGCTGTTTGAAGTTTCGCTGGGCGAGTTCTCCCCCACCAAACCCGCCGACGAGGCCGCCGACCTGACTGTCGGCAGCGCCGGCACCAGCATTGCCGGAATGCTCTGCGAGGGCCGCTTTGCCCTCTATCTGGCCGGGGAGCCCTACAAATCCGGCCTCAAGGCCCAGGGCTGCGGCAAACTGAAAAAGGCCGTTTTCTCCATTGCACTGGACCCGGATGAGGACGATGAGGAAGGAGACGCATAAATGGGCTTCTTTGCCATCCTGATTGCAAGCCTTTTTGTGGTATTTCTTTTCACGGTCTTCGGTGGATATTCCCTGCTGCTTTATTGCCAGCAGTCCCTGTTGATGATCGTCCCGCCTGCCCTTGTACTTGCCATCCTCGTATGGGCTTTCCTCCGTATGGATGATAAGATCACTGCTTTGCAGAAGCGGGTGGATGAGCTGGAAGCCACCCAGAAAAATCATTCTCCAAATCCGTAATTTCAGACACTCCACGCAGCGTAGGTTGCGTGGAGTGTTTTGTTCTGGTATGCTTGGGCAGAAGAAAAGGAGGGAACAGACCCATGAACAATTATGTCACCGGCAGCACCATCCGGCAGCTGCGGGATGCAAAACACCTCACCCAGGCGCAGCTGGCCGCTGCCCTTTCCGTCAGCGCCAAGACCATCTCCAAGTGGGAGACGGCCAAGGGCCTGCCCGATATCTCCCTGTTGGAGCCCCTGGCGGCCGCGCTGGGCGTCTCGGTACTGGAACTGATGCAGGGGGAGCCTGTCGTCAACCGGAACCGTTCCGCCAATCTCCTGCGCTCCAAACTCTATGTCTGCCCCGTCTGCGGCAATGTGCTCCACGCCACCGGGCAGGCCGTGGTCAGCTGCTGTGGCGTGGCCCTGCCCCCGCAGGATATCGCCGACGCCGAGGACGCCGACGAGCACCACCAGCTGACCGTGGAGCGGGTGGAGGATGAGCTTTTTGTCACGCTCCATCACCCCATGACAAAAGACCACTTCATCTCGTTCATCGCCTACCTGACGGGCGATAAGCTCCAGCTGGTCAAGCTGTACCCGGAGGGGGATGCCACGGCCCGCTTCCCGCTGCGGGGCACCGGCGTGCTGTACTTTTACTGCAACCGCCATGGCCTGATGAAAGCCCCGGATTTCCGGAATGCCACCCGCCGCACCCCGCCCCAGAAGCTCCATCTGCGGGAGCCGGAGGAAGCCGACCGGGAACAGGTGATGGCCTACCGGGAGGAGTTTCTGGCCAACGGCTCCCGGATGGACGGCACCTCCGCGCTGGACCAGTACCCCGATTTCGACGCCTGGCTGGCCAACATCCGCGCTTTGAAAGACCCGGCCACAACCCCGGCAGGGTTCGTGCCCGCCACCCAGTACCTGGCCCTGGATGAGCAGAACCATCTTGTAGGGATGACCAACCTGCGCCACTACCTCAACGATTATCTGCTGAACTATGGCGGGCACATCGGCTACAGCGTCCGCCCGGCAGAACGTCAGCACGGCTACGCCACTCAGATGCTCCGGCTGACGCTGGACAAAGCCCGCGAGCGGGGCATCGGCAAGGTGCGCATCTGCTGCGACCACTACAATGTCGCCTCTGCCCGGACCATCCGCGCCAACGGCGGTGTGCTGGAAGATGAGCTTTTCGACTCATCGGACGGGATGCTGACCCAGCGGTACTGGATCCAGAACGACTGAATCCCGATAACGAAAAGCGCTGGTACACGTTTTCTGTGCACCAGCGCCTTATTTTTTGTCTTTATCTTGTTTTTATCCCAGATGGAACATATCGATCAGGACGATCATGGCCAGCCCGTAATAGACCACCACGGCCACCAGATCGTTGATGGTGGTGATGAGCGGGCCGGACGCCACAGCCGGGTCGATGTGGATCTTGTGGAACAGCATCGGGATCACGGTGCCGACCAGACTGGAAATGACCATAGCCACAATGAGGGAAATGCCCACACAGCCCGAAAGCAGGAATGCCTCGCCCCAGGCATACGCTTTGAAGAAGTGGATATACACGCCCAGGAAGCCCAGCGCCATCACGGCCAGCAGAGCACCGTTGACCAGGCCGACCCGCATCTCCTTGAAGAGCAGATGCAGCTTTTTGCTGGTGGTGAGGTTTTCATCCACCAGCACCCGAATGGTGACGGCCAGGGACTGGGTGCCCACATTGCCTGCCATATCCAACACCATGGACTGGAAGCAGATGACGATGGGCAGCACCGCCACCACCGATTCAAAGGCGCCCACCACGGAGGAGACCAGCATCCCGAGGAAGAGCAGCGCCACCAGCCAGGGCAGGCGCTTTTTCACGCTCTGGAACACGCCCTCGTTCAGGTCTTCCTCGCTGGTCAGGCCGCCCAGTTTTGCGTAATCATCGCCCATCTGGTCGTCCACCAGTTCGACCACGTCAGCCGAGGTGATGATGCCCAGAAGCTTGCCGTTTTCATCCAGGACGGGCAGGCTCCGCTCAGCGTAGTCCACGATGCGGTCAATGCAGTCGCCGATCTTCTCATGGTCCGTCACATAGGGGTAAGAACGGGCGATGAGCTTTTCCAGGTTATCCTCTGCCCGGGCCACAATGAGGTCTTTCAGGTCGATGGCACCGTAAAAGCGCTCGTTCTCATCCACCACATAAAGGGTCGAGATATTGTCGTTCTCGCCCGCCTGCTTCACCAGCTCGCTCATAGCCTGCCGGATGGTCATATCTTTCCGGATGTAGATGTAGTTGGTGGTCATGCAGCTGCCGATCTCGTCCTCGTCGTAGGAGAGCAGCAGCTTGACGTCATCGGCGGCGTCCTTATCCACTTTGTCCATCTGGTGGACGATCTTCTCTTTGTCCTCTTCTTCCAGGTCGTCCAGAGCATCCACAGCGTCGTCGGAGTCCATGTGGGAGACCACCTGCGCGGCCTCTTCCGGCGGCAGCTCTTTCAGGTAGGGCTCCGCGTCGTCCAAGTAGGAGAAGATCTCCGCCACCTGCTCCACACCCAGGATGGCGTACAGCTTCCGGCGTTCTTCCGCCGTCAGGTCGGCCAGTGCGTCGGCCAGGTCATTTTCATGGTAATCGGAAAGCTTTTCCGCCAGCTCCGCCTGCGGCAGGCCGCTGTGGATGATGTCCAGAATTTCCTGTACATAGTTTTTCTTCTGCATGGGTTGCCTCCTTGTCTGCCCCTGAAAATGGGCACAAAAAATACACCGCGTCTTGCCAAAGGCTCCTGCGGTGTATCAAGGACACATGCAATTCAGGACGCGGCAGACACACTTGCCATGTCCACATCGCAGGAGAAGCGTGGTTTCGGGTGATCGCTACTGTCGCTGTTCATACGGGAAGCTTCTCCTCCGTTCTTTGAAAAATTCTGCTTTTCGGCCACGTTATAATACTACGCCGGGCTGGATTTTGCAACCCATTTTGCAAAAGTTTTACTGTTTTCTTTCCGGCATTTCCACGTCCGTTTTTCTCCTTGGCTTTTGGCGCCAAAAGGAGTATACTGGGCACAGAAAATATTGTGCAAAAGGAGTGCATGACCATGCAGGCAACCATCCATAATGAGTTTCTGACCCTGACGGTGGACACCCACGGCGCAGAGGCCGTCAGCCTGAAAAACGCGGCGGGTGAAGAGATGCTCTGGCAGGCCGACCCGGCCATCTGGAAGCGCCACGCTCCCATCCTCTTCCCCTGGACCGGCAAGCTGACAGGCGGCACCTTTACCGCAAACGGCAAGACCTACAAGGGCGGCCAGCACGGCTTTGCCCGGGATGTGGAGCACACCCTGCTCCGGGCCGAGGGCGACACCATCCAGCTGGAGCTGCGGGCGGACGACGCCATGAAAGCAGAGCGCTTCCCCTTTGATTTTGTCCTGACCAGCACGTTCCGGCTGGAGGGCAAGACGGTCCACCATACCCTCACGGTGCAGAACCCCGCCGAGGCCGCTCAGGAGCTGCGGTTCGGCATCGGCTATCACCCGGCGTTCAACGTCCCGTTTGACAGCGCCCACACCACCGAGGATTACGAATTCCGGTTCGACCAGCCCGAGAGCCCCATGATTCTGGACGCCTCCCCCAACGGCCTGCTGAGCGGCAGGTGCTATTACCAGTGGAAGAACGCCAGTGCCATCCAGCTGACGGATGACCTGTTTGCCAACGACAGCTTCTGCATGGCCGGCCTGCGCACCAAGACGCTGGGCATCTATGAGAAAGACACCGGCCGCAGCGTGGTCTGCAATGTCGCCGGTTATCCCTATGCTCTCATCTGGAGTGCTCCCGCCAAACCCGTGCGGTATGTCTGTATTGAGCCCTGGCACGCCCTGCCCGGGGCCGAGACCGACCCGCAGGAGTGGAGCGAGCGTGCCGCCACCGCCTGCCTGACCCCCGGCCAGCAGTGGGAGACGACCCTTTCCACGACATTTGACCGTTAAACATAAAAACTCCTCCGGCAGCTGCCGGAGGAGTTTTTTGCATGTATGAAAGATGTTACAGGGCCTTGATGGCGTTCTTGATGCGCTCGGCGGCCACTTTGGTCTTCTCGGCATCGCCGAATGCAGTCAGGCGGAAATAGCCCTCGCCGCACTCGCCAAAGCCGACGCCCGGGGTACCGACCACGCCGCAGTTCTCCAGCAACCAGTCGAAGAACTCCCAGCTCTTCATGTTGCCGGGGCAGCGCAGCCAGATGTAGGGGCTGTTTTTGCCGCCGCAGTACCACACGCCGCACTCATCCAGCGCATTGGCCAGAACTTTGGCGTTGCGGCGGTAGTAATCGAGGTTGGCCTGAATTTCCGCCATGCCGCTCTCGGTGAAGACGGCAGCGGCTGCGCGCTGCACGAGATAAGGAACACCATTGAACTTGGTGGTCTGGCGGCGGAGCCAGAGCTTGTTGATGTTCATGCCCTCGCGCTCCAGCTCCTTGGGCACCACGGTGTAGCCGCAGCGGGTACCGGTAAAGCCTGCGATCTTGGAGAACGAGCAGATCTCGATGGCGCACTCACGGGCACCCTCGATCTCAAAGATGCTGCGGGCCAGCGCGCCGTCCGAGATAAAGCACTCGTAAGCGGCATCGTACAGGATGATGGCGTTGTTCTTCTTGGCGTAAGCCACCCACTCCTTGAGCTGCTCACGGGTGTAAGCAGCGCCGGTGGGGTTGTTGGGGCTGCAGATATAGATGATATCCGCCTTGACGTTCTCGTCCGGCATCCCCAGGAAGCCGTTCTCCTCACTGGTGCGGCTGTAGATGATCTTGCGGCCGTCGGTCACGTTATCGTCCACATAGGTGGGGTAAACGGGGTCCGGCACCAGCACGGTGTTGTCCACATCAAACAGGCCCAGGATATTGGCCAGGTCGCTCTTGGCACCATCGGAGATGAAGATCTCATCCTCTTCGATCTTGGTCCCGCGGCTGGCGTAGTAGCCCTGGATGGCCTGCTTGAGGAACGGATAGCCCTGCTCCGGGCCATAACCGTGGAAGCCCTCTTTGGTGCCCATCTCATCGGCTGCCTTATGCATGGCCTCCACCACGCACTTGGCCAGCGGCTGGGTCACATCGCCAATGCCCATCCGGATGATCTCTTTTTCGGGGTGAGCTTCCTGGTAGGCAGCCACCTTGTGCGCAATGTCCACAAAGAGGTAGCTGGCTTTCAGCTCCCCATAGTGATGATTCATTTTCATTGTTGTTCCCTCGCTTTTGTTGTTCCTCTCTTTGGCTCCCCTGCCAGGACAGACTCCCTCCGGCCGGAGGGAGATGTCGCGCCAGCGACAGAGGGAGGATAGCTGGCCGCGCCAGAGCGCGGCCTGAGCGGTTTCATTTCAAATTGATACTTCTGCTACGCCCTCATATACCGTCACAGCGGCTCCGGTCATGAGCAGTTTCCTGCCCGGGAGCACCCGGATGATGAGTTCGCCGCCCCGCAGTGCCACATGCACATCCTCCCCGGCCGGGCAGAGGCCCAGCTCGGTCAAGGCCGCCACCGTGGCACAGGTACCCGTACCGCAGGCCCAGGTCTCGCCGCTGCCCCGCTCCCACACCCGCATTTTCAGGTGGGTGGCGTCCACCACTTCCACAAACTCGGTGTTGATCCGCTCCGGGAAGTTCGGGTGGTTTTCAAAGGCAGGGCCGATCTCTTCCAGCTTCAGGCTGTCTACCTCCGGCACCACGGTCACGCAGTGGGGGTTGCCCACGCCGATGCAGGTCACCTGCCAGCGTTTGCCCTCCACTTCCAGCGGGCAGTCCACCAGCGGGCCATCGCCCATGTTCACGGCAGGCAGGGCCGCGGCCATGGTGGTGTACTCGCCCATTTCCACCTGCCACAGCCGCGCTCCCATCCGGGTCACCGTCTTGCAGCCGGCACCGGTATCAATGGCCAGCCGCGGCTTTGCCACTCCGTGGGTGTACAGCCACTCGGCCACACAGCGGACGCCGTTGCCGCACATCTGTGCCTCGCTGCCGTCCGCGTTAAAAATGCGCATCCGGCCATCGGCCCCGGGGGTAACGGGGGCACAGATGCAGATGATGCCATCGGCTCCCACGGAAAAATGCCGCCGGGACAGGTCCCGCGCCAGCGGGACGATGTTCTCCGGCACGCCGCTTTCCCGGCAGTCCAGATAGATGTAATCGTTGGCACAGCCCTGCATTTTGGTAAAGGATAATTTCATGGAAAGCCCTCGTTTTCATGGTGTTTGCCTCGGCAGCAGGGCACTGTATCCCAAGAGCCGCAGGCGACAAAAAACAACCAAAACCGGCCTGCCAAGGGCCATCCTCCCTCTGTCGCTTGCAGCGCCATCTCCCTCCGGCCGGAGGGAGTCTTTCCTGACAGGAAAGACGCCCCCGGTCGGGGGAGGTGGCACGAAAGTGCCGAAAGGGGAGCGGAGCCTGCAGAAGGTAAACGTATCTGTCAAGCAGAACAACGGACTTTCCCGCAATTTCTGCTGTTAAACTTTGCGGCAAAAGCTCCCAAACGTCAAAACAGGGCTTGACAATCCACAGTCCATGGGATATAAAAAAAGAGAGCGCTTTGCACAGTGTTCCACAGCCGGGCCCGCCAAGGGGCGCAACGGTCAAACCGCCCCAGCCCGGGCGGACGGTGCAGGGCCAACAATTTACTGCACAAAAAGGAGACCGCGACAAATGGATACGTTTGAGAAGATCCGCGCACTGCTGGCGGAGCAGCTGGACCTCGACCCCGCAAAAATCACGATGGAGAGCGACATCATGAACGATTTTGAGGCTGACAGCCTGGATATCGTGGATATGGTGATGACGCTGGAGGATGAGTTTGGCATCGAGGTGCCGGACGACGCCATCGAGAACCTGCGTACCGTGGGCGATGTAGTAAACTTTGTGGACAGCCACCAGGCAAACGGCTGAGTTTCAATTTGGCAGAAGCCCCGCTGCACTGGCTCTGCATCCGGCAGAATCAGGGCGGGGCTTTTAATATGGGTTCGTGCGGAACGCAGGGGAAATGAAACGCGTTTGGCGCACGGCCTTTGGAGGAAAAGACAAAAATGGCAAAAGACAACAAAAAGCTCGTACAGGCGATCACCAGCCAGGAAGAAAACTTTGCACAGTGGTACACCGACATCTGCGTTAAGGCAGAGCTGGTGGAGTACTCCAGTGTCAAGGGCTTCATCATCCTGCGCCCCTATGGCCAGGCCATCTGGGAGCTGATCCAGAAAGACATGGATGCCCGCTTCAAGGCAACCGGCCATGAGAACGTGGCCATGCCTGTGCTGATCCCTGAGAGCCTGCTGCAAAAGGAAGGCGAACTGGTCAACGGCTTCGCGCCGGAGGTGGCGTGGGTCACGATGGGTGGTTCTGACAAGCTGGAAGAACGCCTGGCCGTCCGCCCCACCAGCGAGACCATGTTCTGCGATCACTGGTCCCGGGTGCTGCACAGCTACCGTGAGCTGCCCATGAAGTACAACCAGTGGTGCAGCGTCGTCCGCTGGGAGAAGACCACCCGCCCGTTCCTGCGCAGCCGCGAGTTCTGGTGGCAGGAGGGCCACACCATCCATGAGACCGCAGCCGAGGCTGAGGCAGAGACCCAGCAGCAGCTGAACTGCTACGCGGACGTCTGCGAGCAGGATCTCGCCATCCCTGTTGTCAAGGGCCGCAAGACCGATAAAGAGAAGTTTGCAGGCGCAGAGGCCACCTACACCATCGAGGCCATGATGAAAGACGGCAAGGCCCTGCAGAGCGGCACCAGCCATTACTTTGGCGATAAATTCAGCAAGGCTTACGACGTGACCTTTACCGGCCGCGACAACCAGCTGCATCACCCGTTCCAGACCAGCTGGGGCGTTTCCACCCGTCTGGTGGGTGCCATCATCATGACCCACGGCGACGACGACGGCCTGATCCTGCCCCCCGCTGTGGCTCCCATCCAGGTGGTGGTCGTTCCTATCGCGGCCCACAAGCCCGGCGTCAGCGAGAAAGCCGCTGAGCTGGCGGAGAAGATCAGCAAGTACGCCCGCGTCAAGCTGGACGACAGCGACAACGCCCCGGGCTGGAAGTTCTCCCAGTGGGAGATGAAAGGCGTGCCCCTGCGCCTGGAGATCGGCCCCAAGGACCTGGAAAAGAATCAGTGCGTCCTGGTCCGCCGCGACACCCGTGAGAAGACGTTCGTCTCTCTGGACGAGCTGGAGACCGCCATCCCCGCCCAGCTGGAGGCCCTGCGCAAGGACCTGTACGAGCGTGCTCTCGCCAACCGCAAGAAGCGTACCTGGGCTGCCACCACCATGGACGAGGTCAAGGAGCTGGCCAAGGCCAACACCGGCTACATCAAGACCATGTGGTGCGGTGACCTCGCCTGCGAGATGAAGATGAAAGAGGAAGCTGGCCTGTCCAGCCGCTGCATGCCCTTTGAGCAGGAGCACCTGAGCGATGTCTGCCCCTGCTGCGGCAAGCCCGCCAAGACCATGGTCTACTGGGGCGTGGCCTACTAAGATTTTCCCGATGAGATGACCTGATTGCAAAGAACCACACCATGTGCCAGCAAAACGGCACATGGTGTGGTTTTTTTGTTCTGACCGTCTCTTTTTTGTGCAGGGGTTCCGTACCGTGGTGCCGAACACCGGAGCAGACTGCGGAATAAGCTGGCTCGAACGATTCTTTCACACAAAGGAGAGCATGAGCATGGCAACCGGAATTTTGCGCATCCAGGCCTTTGCGGCCCGCCAGTCCAGCCCGGTGGAAGGCGTGACCGTGACCATTACCGGGGACGGCTTCACCGTGACCCGCCGCACTGACGCCGAGGGCAGCGCCGGGGACGTGACCCTCACCACCCCGGACTGCGCCCTCTCACTGGACGAAAACAACACCACCACCCGCCCCTACGCGGTGTGCGACCTGACCGCCTTTAAGGAGGGCTGGCGCACTGTCCGCATCCAGGGCGTGCAGGTCTTCCCCGGGCAGGTCACATTGGCCCAGCCCGAGATGATCCCGGAGACCGAAGAATCCCGGGACATCCCGGTAGAGCCCATCGTCATCCCCGCCCACGCCCTGTTTGCCGGGGGCGGCGGCAGCGGCCCGGAACCCACCACCAACTGTGACCCCAAAGTCCTCAGCCGGGTCATCATCCCCAAAAACATCACGGTCCACCTGGGCAGACCCGCCGCCAGTGCCCAGAACGTGACCGTCTCGTTCCGCCGCTATATTGCCAACGTGGCGTCCAGTGAAGTCTACCCGACCTGGCCGGAACAGGCCCTCCGGGCCAACATCCACTGCCAGATCTCGCTGGCGCTCAACCGCATCTACACCGAGTGGTACCCCAGCAAGGGCTACCGTTTCAACATCACCAATTCCACCAGTTATGACCAATACTATGTCCACGGGCGGACGGTGTTTGACGTGATGGTGCGCCTGACGGACGACATCTTCAACACCTACATCCGCAAGACAGGCACTGTGAACCCTTACTACTCCGAATACTGCGACGGCAGATCCGTCACCTGCCCGGGGCTCAAGCAATGGGGCACCGTCACGCTGGCCAACCAGGGCCGCAACGCCCTCAGCATCCTCAAATACTACTACGGGAACAACATCGAGATCATCCGCACCAACAACATCGAGTCCATCCCCCAGAGCTACCCGGGCAGCCCGCTGAAGCAGGGCGACCGGGGCACCAGCGTGTTCACCCTGCAGCGGCAGCTGAACCGCATCACCAAGGATTACCCATTCCTGGGCCTGCTGACCGTGGACGGCATCTTTGGCAGCAGCATGACCAGCACCGTGAAAAAATTCCAGAAGCAGTTCAACCTCACCGCCGACGGCGTGGTGGGGCGGCAGACCTGGTATAAGATCAGCTATATCTACGTCTCCGTCAAGGATCTGGCCGAATTGACCAGCGAGGGCGAGACGGCCAGCGGCACCCTCTCGGATGGCAGCTGGGGCGGCACCACCCTGCGGCAGGGCTCCACCGGCAGCGCCGTGGAGCAGGTGCAGTTCTGGCTGAACACGCTGGCTCAGTACGATTCCGCCATCCCCTCGGTGACGGTGGATGGTGTGTACGGCACCGGCACGGCCAACGCGGTTCGGGCATTCCAGCGGCGGTACGGCCTGACCGTGGACGGCGTGGTGGGCCAGAACACCTGGAACGAGCTCTACGACGAGTTTCGGAGCATCCAGTCCGACAACGGTACTCCCAACGCCTACCCGGGCACGCCGCTGCGGCAGGGTGCCAGCGGGCAGAATGTCCGGCTCATCCAGTTCTGGCTCAAGATTGCCCGGACGGTGTATTCCTCGCTGAACAGTGTCACGGTGGACGGACAGTTTGGGGCCGCCACTACGGCAGCGGTGAAAAAGTTCCAGAGCTACTTCGGCCTCACCAGCGACGGTGTGGTGGGCCGCGCCACCTGGACCAAACTCTATGAGGTATACAACGACATTGCCAACCGACTGCTCTCTTCCAGCCTGCGGCCCGGCGAGTACCCGGGCACCCTCCGCCGGGGCAGCACCGGCACCGCCGTGCGGGAGCTGCAGTTCTACCTCTACCTCATGAGCGCCTACGAGCGCAGCATCCCCACCGTCTCCATCGACGGCAGCTTTGGCGCGGCCACCGAAACCGCTGTGCGGGCCTACCAGCGCTTTGCGGGGCTCACGGTGGACGGCATCGTGGGACGCACCACCTGGAATTCTCTCTACCGCACGGCTTCCCGCCTGCGGCAGTCCGGGCCGGTGGTCACACTGAAGCGCCTGCCCTACCCCGGCACACCTCTGACCGTGGGCACCAGCAGCCGGGCGGTCCTCTATTACACGCTTTTGCTGCAGCGCATTGCCTATTACTACCAGAGCGTCGAAAGCCCGGCCCTTTCCAGCGAATACACGGCAGAGACCGCTGCCGCCACCCGCAGCGCCCAGGAGCTGCTGGGCCTGCCTGCCACGGGCATTGCGGATGCCGAGACCTGGACAGCGGTGGAAGCGCTGAGCCTCCAGCTTGCAGCCTACACTCCCAACCCGGACCGGGACGGCGCACAGGGTCTTGCTTACCCAGGCCGCGCCATAGCCGAGGGCAGCACCGGGCCGGATGTCTTGCAAATTGAGCAGTGGATCAATGGCCGGGCCTGCCTCTACTGCGGCGAGGACTATGTGAGCGAAAACTCTGTCTTCGGCGCGGCGGAAACGCGTGCTGTCAAGGCCGCGCAGGCCCGGGCCGGGCTGGAACAGACGGGCACGGTCAACCGGGAGACCTGGGCCGCTCTGCGGGCCCAGAGCCGCGATGCCTGCGAATCGGAAACGGAGGAATGAGCACGATGGCACGGTTACTGGTCTACGACGCATACGAGAACAAAGTTTACACCTACGCCAACCTGCGCGAGAATGACCCCATGCCCTACAGCACCGGCACCACCCTGCGGGTGCGGGAGTTCCGGGGCAAATCGGGTAGCCCGGTGCTCTGGACGACGATCGCGGCCATGGAGGCCTGGAACCTGACCCGCCGCAAGTACGGCAGAGGCATCCCGGTAGGGTACGCGTTCCGCCGCATCTGGGAGGGCGGCCACGGCACCCGCAGCCAGCACTATGCGGGTGTCTCGCTCGATGTAGGGCAGAGCCTGACCCAGCGCGAGCGCACCGCCATCTACAACGCGGCCCGAGGCACCGGGGCCTGGGGCTATGTGGAGCCCCTGAGCCAGACCCCCACCTGGGTGCACATGGACCGCCGCTACGGCACCCCCGCCTGCAGCGGCACCACGGCAGGCTACCCCACCCTGCGGCGGGGCAGCCGGGGCTGCTACGTCATGATCTTACAGGACGCTCTCTCCACCCTGGGCTACCAGACCGGGAGCCGGATCGACGGGCTGTTCGGCGCGCGGACGGAAGAGGCCCTGCGGGGCTACCAGCGCCGCACCAGCCTGAGGGTGGACGGCGTCTGCGGCTGCAACAGCTGGAAGAAGATCACCGCCGCCGTGCTGGGCGTGGGCCGCACCAAGACCACCATTGATTAAACATCCATAAATAGAAACGAAGAAGCGCTCCCCGCCGGGCCGTTTCAGCCTGCGCGGGGAGCGCTCTGTTACTTTTTTCGTTTTATCCAACCGTGATGTCTTCACTGAGCACCTGACCGATGGGCTTTGCGATGCACAGGTCCGCCTGAGCATCCGCCCCGGTGGGCTGCATGTTGATGACCACCAGATGGCGGCCCCGGAAATACCGGATGAGCCCGGCTGCCGGGTAGACCACCAGGCTGGTGCCACCAATGATGAGGGTGTCCGCTTTCCGGATGGCCTGCACGGCCCCGGAGAGGACTTCCTCGTCCAGCCCCTCTTCGTAGAGCACCACGTCCGGCTTGACGATGCCGCCGCACTTGGGGCAGCGGGGCACACCGGTGCTGTTGGCGATAAAGTCCACATCATAGAACGCGCCGCAGCCCGTGCAGTAGTTGCGCAGGGTGCTGCCGTGGAGCTCAAACACGTTTTTGGAGCCCGCCGCCTGGTGCAGGCCGTCGATGTTCTGGGTGATGACCGCTTTCAGCTTGCCCTCTTTTTCCAGCCTGGCCAGCCGCAGGTGGGCCGCGTTGGGCTTTGCGCCCTTTACAATCAGCTTATCCCGGTAAAAACGGTAAAACTCCTCGGGGTTCTCCTCCCAGAACGTGTGGCTCAAGATCTCCTCGGGCGGGTAATCGTATTTCTGGTGGTACAGCCCGTCCACACTGCGGAAATCCGGGATACCGCTCTCGGTGGAAACGCCCGCTCCGCCAAAGAAAACAATGTTGCTGCTCTCGGCAATGATTTTTTCGAGTTCTGCTACCATAACAAAAACGCCCCTTTCCCGGCCTTGTGTTGTTCTGCACCCAGTATAGCACAATTTGGCCGGAAAGAAAGCGTTTGTTTTTCTGTGGTTTTCTTCAGCGGTGGTGCTCCGCAAACAGCCGCCCCAGCTGGGCAAACAAGTCCTGCGGGAGCATTCCGTATTCGCCCCGGAGGGCGGCGGCCCGGTCGGCAGCCGCTCCGTGGAGGTAGACCGCACAGGCGGCGGCTTCGTAGGCGGGCAGACCGCAGGCCAGCAGGGCTGCCGTCATCCCGGCCAGAGCGTCCCCGCTGCCGCCCCGGGAAAGGCCCGGATTGCCCGTGGTGTTGACGCAGCAGCGGCCATCCGGCGCGGCGACTACCGTCCCTGCCCCTTTCAGCACCACCACGGCGTTCCACTCCCGGGCAAAGCGGCAGGCGATTTCTTCCCGCATTTCCTGAATTTCTCCTGTTGTCAGGCCAGTTAGCCGAGCCATTTCACCCGGATGAGGGGTGATTACAAGCTCCCCTTTCGGGTGCGGCAGACCATTCAAATAAGGAATGAGGTACGCTGCTGCATTCAACCCATCGGCGTCCAGCACCGCGCTGCCCGGAAAATCCATCAGAAGCTCCTGCACCAGCGTCCGGGTCTCAGCGGCACGCTTCCTGCTCTGAGCAGTATATCCCAGCCCCGGCCCCAGCAGAAGTGTCGTCGCTTTCTGCCGCCGGATGCGAGGAATGCTCTCCGGCGAGACTCCGCCCTCCGCTCCGTCAAGGCAGGGGCAGAGGCAGCACTCTGGCAGGCGGGCAGAGACCGCCGCCAGCACCGGTTCCACGCTGGCCAGCGTGATGATGCCGGCCCCGGTGCGCAGGGCACCCTCCACGGCCAGCGAGGCCGCGCCCCGGTAGCAGGCGCTGCCCGCCACCACCAGCACCGCCCCAAAGCTTCCCTTATGGCTGTCCCTTGCCCGGGGCGGGATGCAGCCCCAGACAAATCCCGGTGTGATGGCTGCGGCCATGGTCATACCTCCCCCTGCAGATAGCGCTTGATCTCTTTTTCCACTTCCTGTACTTCCTGGTGGAACATCCGGGCCGAGACGCGGAGAGCACCGTGGCCCAGGATGATGATCTGCTCCATGCCGTCGGAGGTTGCCACCCGCACCCGGCGGTCCTTGCCGATCTCATGGGTGACATGCTCAATGAACATGTCCGCCGTCTCGGCCTCTTTGGTGTACACGATGTGGATATTGTGGTACTGCTCGATGCTGCCGGGGCTGCCTGGCACCCGGTAGGCGTCGAACACAAGGATGACCACGCATTTTTTAAAGCCCTGATAATTGCACAGGATGTCTGCCAGCTTTTTGCGGGCGGCATCCAGACTCTCTTTGGAGAGGGCATTGAGCTCATCCCACGCAAAGATGATGTTATAACCATCCACCAGCAGATATTCCGGGGCCAGCGTCCATTGCTCGGCGGCAAAATCCGGGCGCTCTTTTTTCTGCACCGGGCGGAACGCGGCCAGCGGGTCCCGCTTGATGGGGCCGTAGGTCTGCTCAAAAATTTTCAGCAGCTCTGCATCCTCTTCCAGCGTGGCACGGTAGGCTGCTGCCCGGCGCTGGCGGCCCGCCTGCCGGGCGGAGGCAGCCACGGCGTCCGTCTCGGCAGGCTTCGATTTGCCCCAGCCGCTGTCCACATGCATGTGGCTGCGCACCTGCTCCCAGGGCACCACAAAGCCCGCCCCGTGGGCGCAGAACACCGAGTCCGCCGGGTTGTCCAGATCATGCTCCGGCTCGTAGCCCACGGCCTCGATGATTTCCTGCGCATTGTGGCAGGGGCGGTAGCCCTCCAGCGTCAGGCTCACGCGGCCACGGCCACGGGTGTAGCTGACCACCTCCATGGGATAACTGCGCATGGTGGCGGCGGGGGCCTTGCCCGTCAGGGTGGCTGTCTGGCCGTCGGCGCTGGTCTCCGGCGGGTCAAAGCTGCCCTCCATCCGCTGGATGTCATTCATGGCACGGCCCAGGTTCTCGGCCGGGACTTCCAGCCGGAACGTATACCAGGGCTCCAGCAGCTGTGTTTTGCCGATCTGATTGGCCATCATCAGGCCCTGCCGCACCGCGCGGTAAGTCGCCTGTCGGAAATCACCGCCCTCGGTGTGCTTGAGGTGGGCCCGGCCCGCAATGAGGGTAATTTTTACATCCGTCAGCGGTGCCCCGATGAGAACGCCCAGGTGCTGTTTTTCTTCCAGATGGGTCAGCACCAGCCGCTGCCAGTTTTTGTCCAGCACTTCTTCCCGGCAGTCGGCGGCAAACTGCATCCCGCTGCCGACGGGCAGGGGTTCCAGCTTGAGGTGGACCTCGGCATAGTGGCGGAGAGGCTCGTAGTGGCCCACGCCCTCCATGGCCTCGGTGATGGTTTCCTTATATAAAATGCCGCCGGGGCCGAATTCCACCTCCAGACCGTACCGCTCGGCCAGCAGGCTTTTGAGCACTTCCAGCTGCACTTCTCCCATGAGCTGAACATGGATCTCGCCCAGCGTCTCGTTCCAGACCACATGGAGCTGGGGCTCCTCCTCTTCCAGACGGTGAAGCTTGCCCAGCGCGGCGTGGATGTCCGCCCCCTCGGGCAGCAGCACCTGATAGCTGAGCACCGGCTCCAACACGGGCAGGTCGCTGTCCCGCTCGGCACCCAACCCCTCGCCGGGGTGGGCCTGGGTCAGGCCGGTGACGGCACACACCTGCCCGGGGCCCACTTCCTCCGCCAGCGTATACTTCACACCGGAGTAGAGCCGCAGCTGGTTGGCCTTTTCGGCCCAGGGGCCGCCGTCGCTTTCGCCGGTGAGCTGGGCCTTTACTTTCAAAGTGCCGCCCGTCACCCGCAGCCAGGTCAGGCGGGTGCCCTGCTCGTCCTGGCTGAGTTTGAACACTTTTGCCCCAAAGGCGTCCAGCGCCGGAGCCGGGCGGGTGTAGCGGTCCAGTCCGTCCAGCAATGCGTCCACGCCGTCCAGCCGGAGCGCCGCCCCGAACCAGCAGGGGAAGACATGCCGCCGGGCAATGGCGGGAATGAGCTCCTCCGGCGTCAGGGTTCCGCGCTCCAGCACGGCCTCCATCAGCCGCTCGTCGCAGACAGCCAGCGCCTCGTTCCGGGTGTCCTCGTCCGCCCCAAAATCCACAAAGCCCTCGCCCAGCCGGTGGTTGAGCTGTTCCAGCAGTTTCTCTTTGCCGGGGCCGGGCAGATCCATTTTGTTGATGAAGACAAACGTTGGGATATGATATCGCCGCAGCAGCCGCCAGAGTGTTTCGGTATGGCTCTGCACGCCGTCCGTCCCGCTGATGACCAACACGGCGTAATCCAGCACCTGCAGCGTCCGCTCGGTCTCGGTGGAAAAATCCACATGGCCGGGGGTATCCAGCAGCGTGATGGCCGTCTCCCCCGCCGTGAGCAGGGCCTGTTTGGAAAAGATGGTGATGCCCCGGGCCTTTTCCAGTGCGTCGGTGTCCAGAAAGGCGTCTTTGTGGTCCACCCGGCCCAGTTTGCGGATGGTGCCGGAGCGGTAGAGCATGGCCTCGGAGAGGGTGGTCTTGCCAGAATCGACATGGGCCAGAATGCCCACCACCAGCTGTTTTTCCGTCTGTTTTTCTGCTTCCATGGCCGCTCCTTACATTGCGCCCGCGATCAGGCTGATGATCACCAGCGGCACGCCCAGCACCAGATTAGACAGCAGGCTGCAGAACACGCGCTCCTCCGGCTCCAGCTCCTCAAAGGAGACGATCCGCTCGTCGGCATAGTCCACGATGGACTTGGTGGCGTGGCGCTTCTTCTTTTTGCCCATCCCCTTGAATTCTTCCGCCAGGTGGTGGATGGTGACCCCGTCCAGCCGCAGGTAATCCACCCAGGCCCAACCCAGCAGGATGGCCCCCAGCAGCAGCGCCGGAGCCTGCCACATGGTAAAGGTCCCGTCGCTGACATAGCGGTCCCACAGCAGCATCAATACCGCCACAATGGACACCCGGGTGACACATTTATATAAGATGGGGTGGAACATGTACTTTTTGTACATGGAAAACAACTTTTTCATCATGGCTACTCCTTATAAATACAGATACAGTTTTTATTGTAGCATGGTTTTGTGAAAAAAGATAGAGGCCGCGCAGCGGGCGGCTTCTCTGCCCAGGGCCGCACCTGTCAAAGTCATTCTTTTTATTGTAGCAGTTCTTCTTCTTTGCTTCTTTTTAACCAAAAGCCGTTGTTACTGTTTTGTTTTCAAAAGCAGGGCAATTTTCATTGACTTCTTTCCTGCAGAATGCTAGAATAACAACCAGTGCGACTATGATTTGTGTTTGCCCCGCATACAACGGAGGCGGAACAGCCACACTGTAAGGAAGAAAAGGAAAATAAGATCTGGGAGGATCCATTCCAATGAGCATCAATTTTGAGTCCCATACCATCGACCGCCGCAGCTTCCTCAAGGGCGCAGGCGTCCTGGGCGCTGCAGGCCTGCTGTCTGCCTGCGGCGGCAGCAAGCCCAACTCCACCCCCGCCGCTTCCGGCGCTGCGCAGGCCCCCAACACCACAGGCGCAGACCCCATCAGCGAGTACATCTCCTTTGAGAGTGCCAACCGTGAGCTGGAGAGTTGGAACATGCTCTACACCCAGCAGGCTTCTGACGCCAACGTCATCACCAACCTCTGGGACGGCCTGCTGAGCTTTGACTGCTACGGCAAGGTGGCACCCGCCATTGCTTCCAGCTGGGAGCACAACGAGGACTCCACCGTCTGGACGTTCCACCTGCGTGACGACGTCGATTGGGTGGACGTGAACGGCGAGGTGAAGACCCACCTGACCAGCAAGGACTTCCTGGTGGGCTTTGAGTGGGTCATGAACTCTTACAAGAACGAGGCCAACAACACCACCATGCCCAACGACAACGTGGTGGGCGCTGCCGACTACTACGCACACACCAAGGAGCTGGGCGACGCTGCCGCCGACCTGACCTACGAGGATATGTTGAGCTTCGGCGTCGGCGTGGAAGCACCGGATGATTACACTCTGGTGTTCACCTGCCCCAACTCCTGCCCCTATTTCGATACCGTGGCCGCCTACAACAGCTTCTACCCTGCTGCTGAGGACCTGATCAACGAGCTGGGCATCGAGGGCTTCCGCGCCTGCGACAACACCACCATGTGGTACTGCGGTCCCTACATCGTGGAGGAGTATATTCAGGGCAACACCAAGAGCTACATCCCCAACCCCAGCTACTACGGTGCCAACGACGTGAGCCGCTTTGAGCGTTTCACCGTGACCATGCTGAGCGATATGACCATCGGCTACCAGCTGTACCAGAACCGCGAGCTGGACGAGATCGATCTGACCGAGTCCACCCTGACCACCATCACCAACGACCCCAACAATGAGTACAACAGCCAGCTGTGCGAGAAGCGCCCCAAGAAGTTCAGCTACTGCTTCCTCTTCAACTATGCCCGCAACAACGCCGACGGCACCCCGGATGAAAACTGGAACAAGGCCATCGCCAACAAGGCATTCCGCCAGTGCTTCTACAAGAACCTGGAGCTGAGCCCGTTCTACGCACGCTACAACAAGATCAACCCCCTGAAGTGCGAGAACGACTTCTACACCATGAAGGGCCTGAGCTACACCTCCGACGGCACCGACTACACCACCCTGGTGGCCAACGAGCTGGGCTTTGGCAGCGAGGCTTACGACGGCAAGACCATGATCCGTATGCGCAGCGCAAACGACGCTGCTGCCCTGAAGAAGCAGGCCATGGACGAGCTCTCCGCCATCGGCGTCACCTTCCCCGTCCACTGCCACTACCACATCCTGGCCGGCTCCACCTCCGCTCTGGACAACGCCACCGTGCTGAAGCAGTGCTTCAAGGACAGCTTTGGCGATGACTTCATCGTGCTGGACATCGACACCTACGTTTCCTCCGTCATGAAAGAGATCGTGGCTCCCCAGCAGCAGTCCTTCGTCCACATGGGCTGGGGCGCGGACTTCGGCGACCCCGTCAACTTCCTGGCTCAGGTGGTGCTGCACGACGACAACGCTTACTACAGCTGCAACCTGACCAACATCGCTGCTGTGGCTGAGAACCCCGCCGACTACCAGAAAGACGTGGTCGCTGCCTTTGAGCAGTTCACCGATCTGGTCAACGAGGGCAAGCAGATCGTGGACGACAACGACGCCCGTTATGCCGCCTTTGCCAAGGCCGAGGCGCTCTTCCTCGAAGAGGACCTGATCTGCCCCACCGTCTACGACGTGTCCTGGTGCCTGACCCACGCCAACGAGTACAGCAAGATCAACGCCATGTACGGCCCCTGCAACTACAAGGCTGTCAACTGGGAGACCTCCGCGGAGGCTTACACCACCGTCCAGTACGAGCAGTTCGCCAAGGCATTCGATCTGGCTTCCCAGGGCTGATCTTCCCTGAATCCCGTTCCTTTTTTGCCGCCAGATGTAAAAGTTTTTTGAACATTGGCCGCAAAACGCAGACAACCGCGGCTGTCTTTCTTACAAGGACAGCTGTGGTTGTCTTATTTTTTTAGGCTTTTTCTCTTATTTTAATCATTTTTCAGTACATTAAAGTAAATATATTTCATGTATCTTTCGGGTTCCGCTTTCTTTTTTAAGAAAAACGGTTTCCCTTTCCATTGACAACTAATTCTTTCGATGGTACAATAGATGTCGTGTTAAGGATTTTGCGGGAGGAGCACAGGCACAGGCAGAGGGGTCTGTTTCTGCGCTCTTTTGTATTCTCTGGCAAAACACCAGGGACAAAACTCGCGCAGAAGAGTGGGGATCCTGCAGGGCACCGTGCCCTGCACCATGTGCCGTAGCACAGAAAAAATATTGGGAGGATAACACCATGAACATGAACTTTGAGTCCCGTTCCATCAGCCGCCGCAGCTTCCTGAAAGCATCCGGCGTGGTGGGTGCCGCAAGCATCCTGGCAGCTTGCGGCGGCAGCTCCAGCAGCACGGCTACCAGCACGGCTGCTTCCGGTGCACCTGCTGCCTCTGCAGACGCTATCACCGACTATGTTTCTTTCGAGACTGCCAACCGTGAGCTGGAGACCTGGAACTTCCTGTACAGCCAGTCTGCCTCCGATCTGAATGTCACCACCAACATGTGGGACGGTCTGCTGAGCTTTGACTGCTACGGCAAGGCTGTGCCCGCCATCGCCAAGAGCTGGGAGCACAACGACGACTCCACCGTCTGGACGTTCCACCTGCGTGACGATGTGGACTGGTGCGACGTCAACGGCGAGGTGAAGAGCCACCTGACCAGCAAAGACTTCCTGGTGGGCTTCGAGTGGGTCCTGAACGCTTTCAAGAACGAGGCTTTCAACACCTCCATGCCCTCTGAGACCGTCGTGGGCGCCGCCGATTACTACGACCTGACCAAGGACAAGGGCGACGCTGCCGCCGACATGACCTACGAGGATATGCTGGCTGCCGGTGTCGGCGTTGAAGCTCCCGATGATTACACGCTGGTGTTCACCTGCCCCAACCCCTGCCCCTACTTTGACACCGTGGCTGCCTACAACAGCTTCTACCCTGCTTCCGAGGATCTGATCAAGGAGCTGGGTGTGGAGGGCTTCCGTGCCTGCGATTACACCACCATGTGGTACAATGGTCCGTACCTGATGGAGGAGTTCATCCAGGGCAACACCAAGAGCTTCATCCCCAACCCCAACTACTATGCTGCCAACGAGTGCACCCGCTTTGAGCACCACACCGTCAAGATGATCAGCGACCTGTCCATCGGCCTGCAGCTGTATGAGTCCGGCGAAGTGGACAACATCGACCTGACCGAGTCCAACCTGACCACCATCACCAGCGACTCCAACAACGCTCACAACGCATACCTGTGCGAGAAGCGCCCCACCAAGTACAGCTTCCAGATGCACCTGAACTTCCAGCGTAAGGACGAGAACGGCAACCTGGATGAGAACTGGAACAAGGCTGTGGCGAATTACGCTTTCCGTCAGTGCTTCTACAAGGGCCTGAACCTGGTGAACTACTACGCACGCACCAACAAGATCAACCCCCTGAAGTGCGAGAACGACTTCTACACCATGCCCGGCGTCTGCTACAACACCAAGGGCGAGGAGTACACCACTCTGGTGGCTAAGGAGATGGGCCTGGACGGCGAAGCTTACGACGGCAAGACCATGAAGCGCCTGCGCTCCAACAACGGCGATATCTCTGACCTGAAGAAGCAGGCCATGGAGGAGCTGAGCGCCATCGGCGTCACGTTCCCCGTCCACTGCTACCACTACATCAAGAGCGGCGATACCAATGCTCTGGATACCGCTACCGTGCTGAAGCAGTGCTTCACCGACAGCTTCGGCGATGACTTCATCGTGCTGGACATCGGCACCTACGTTTCTTCCCTCTACAAGGAAGTCCGTAACGTGCAGATGCACTCCATCCTGCAGAACGGCTGGGGCGCCGACTTCGGCGATCCCGTCAACTTCCTGGGCCAGGAAGTGCTGAGCGACGACAACGCTTACTACGCTCAGACCACCTCTTGGATCGCAGCGGTTGAAGCTGACCCGAAGGATTACCAGAAAGACCTGCTGGAGCGTTATCAGGAGTTCACCGATCTGGTCAACGAGGCCAAGGCCATCGTGACCGACACCGACGCCCGCTACGCTGCCTTTGCCAAGGCTGAGGCTTCCATGCTGAACAACGCCCTGTGCATCCCCTGCCTGTTCGAGGTGTTCTGGTGCCTGACCCACGTCAACGAGTACACCAAGATCAACGCCATGTACGGTCCCTGCAACTACAAGGCCATCAACTGGGAGACCCGCCAGGGCGACGGCTACACCACTGAGGAGTACGAGGCATTCTCCGCTGCTTTCGACGCGGCTTCCAAGTAATCCCCGCAGACTAAAATTAAGTAAGGTTCGGTAATAATGTTAAAATACACGGTTAAGCGGCTGGCGCAGTCGCTTGTTACGATTCTTCTGATCGCAACCATCGTCTTCCTGCTGATGCGCTGCCTGCCCACGGACTATTACTTCACTGAGGAACAGCTCATGAAGTTTACCGAGGAGCAGAAGTACGCGGCACTGGAAGCTGCTGGTCTGACCGACCCCATCGGCACCCAGCTCATCCACTTCTACAACGACCTGCTGCACCTGGACTTCGGCACTTCCCGCCGCATCCAGAACGGTGCCACCGTGGTCAAGGTCATTGGTAAAAAGTTCGGCGTCTCCATGCGTCTGGGCCTCATCTCCGCCGGCATCTCTCTGGTGGTCGGCGTGCTGATGGGCATTATCCAGACCGCGTTCAAGGATAAGCTGCTGGACTGGATCGGCACGGCTTACACGGTCTTCGTCAACGCGGTGCCCTCCCTGGTGTCCTATTCGCTGGTGCTGGTCTTCGGCTCCAAGTACCTGGGCTTCCCCACCCTGTACTCCACCCGGAATGTGGGCCCGTCCAGCGTGCTGCCCATCGTCTGCCTTTCTCTGGCTTCCATTGCAGGCTATGCCCTGTGGACCCGCCGCTACATGGTGGACGAGCTGACCCGCGATTATATCAAACTGGCCCGTGTCAAGGGCCTGAGCTCCAGCGAGATCATGTTCAAGCATGTTCTGCGCAACGCCATGGTGCCCATGGTGCAGTATATCCCCCAGTCCATCCTGCTCACGGTCGGCGGCTCCCTGCTGATGGAGCGGTTCTTCTCGGTGCCCGGCATGGGCCCCCTGCTGACCGACGCCATCCAGCGCTATGACCTGAACGTTGTGCAGACGCTGGTCATCTTCTACGCCGTGCTGGGCATTGCAGGCGTTTTCCTGGGCGATGTTCTCATGATGGTCATTGACCCGCGCATCACTCTGACCGGAAAGGAGGAAGCTCGCTGATGGCTAAGGCATCTGATTTTGAGGGCAAGAAGCAGGACGATCTGTTCTACTTCGTGGATTACTCTCCGGAGGAGGCCGAGCGCGTCGGCTACTCCAACTACTCCTACTGGGGTTCTGTGGTGCAGAACTTCCTCAAGCACAAAATGGCAGTGGTCTGCCTGGTGCTGTTCCTGTTCCTGGTCATTTTCTCGTTCATCGCGCTGGCCATTGGCAAGTACGATTACCAGACCCTGATCACCGACTCTTCCAAGGCGTTCATCGCGCCCAACAGTGAGTACTGGTTCGGCACCGACAACCTGGGCCGTGACTACTGGTGCCAGGTGTGGTACGCCACCCAGGTGTCCATCCGTCTGGCCCTGATCGTTGCCGTGGGCGAGAGCATCCTCGGTGTCATCATCGGCCTGATCTGGGGCTATGTCCGCAGCCTGGACCGCTTCTTCACCGAGCTGTACAACCTGATCGACAACGTGCCCTACATCATCTACATGACCCTGATCGCACTGGTCGTCGGCCAGAGCTTCACCATCATGGCCGTGTCGATGATCGCCATTGGCTGGCTGGTCATGGCCCGCCGTGTCCGCAACATGGTGTTCATGTTCCGTGACCGCGAGTACAACCTCGCGTCCCGCTGCCTGGGCACCCCGCTGTGGCGCGTGCTGACCAAGAACATCCTGCCCTATCTGGTCTCCGTCATTATCCTGCGCATGGCGCTGAGCATCCCCGCCACCATCAACCTGGAGTCCACCCTCTCCTACCTGGGCATCGGCCTGGGCATCGAGACGCCGTCTCTGGGCCTGATCCTGAGCAAGGTGCGCGGCTTCTTCCTGGACTACCCGTATCTGCTGGTCTTCCCTGCATCCATCGTGTCCATCATTTCCATTTCGTTCTATATCATGGGCAACGCGTTCTCGGATGCAGCCGACCCGCGCAATCACGTTTAATTAGATGGGAGAGAGAATCACAAACATGGATAGACAACCGATTATCTCTGCCAAAGACGTGGAGATCACCTTTAGCCTGCGCGGCAAAAAGCTGAACGCGATCCGCAAGTGCTCGCTGGACCTGTACGACGGCGAGACCCTTGCCATCGTGGGCGAGTCCGGCTCGGGCAAGTCCGTTTTCACCAAGACGTTCGTCGGTATGCTGGATGTCAACGGTAAGATCACCGGCGGTTCCATCATGTACGAGGGCCGCGACATGACCAAGTTCACCGAGAAAGACTGGCTGGGCATCCGCGGCAAAAAGATCGCCATGGTGATGCAGGACCCCATGACCAGCCTGAACCCGCTGAAGAAGATTGGCAAGCAGATCCAGGAGAGCATTGAGCACCACCAGGGTCTGCACGGCGAGGCCGCCAAAAAGGCTGCCATCGAGATGCTGGCCAAGGTCGGCATCCCTGACCCTGAGCGCCGTTACGAACAGTACCCTCACGAGTTCTCCGGCGGTATGCGCCAGCGTGTCGTCATCGCCATTGCAGCGGCCTGCCGCCCGCAGATCCTGATTTGCGACGAGCCCACCACCGCACTGGACGTGACCATTCAGGCGCAGATCCTGCAGCTGATCCGTGACCTGCAGAAAGAGCTGGGCATGTCGGTCATCTACATCACCCATGACCTGGGCGTTGTAGCAAACGTGGCCGACCGCGTGGCCGTTATGTACGCGGGCCAGATCGTCGAGTACGGCACCGTGGAAGAGATCTTCTACGACGCATGGCACCCCTACACCTGGGCGTTGCTGCAGGCGCTGCCGCAGCTGGGCACCAAGGGCGAGGCCCTGCCCACCATCGACGGCACCCCGCCGAACCTGTTCAACGAGATCAAGGGGGATGCATTTGCACCCCGCAACAAACATGCGCTGGCCATCGACTTTGTGGCAGAACCTCCGTTCTTCCAGGTAAGCGAGACCCACGCAGCAAAGACCTGGTATCTGGACCCGCGTGCTCCCAAGATGGAGCGCCCGCACTCCATCCAGAACCTGCGCGAGAAAATGGGAAAGATGGGAGGTTCCAACTTCAATGGCTGAGCGCGAAAAGCTGATTGAGCTGAAAGACCTTCAGATCACCTTTGGCTCTGGCAAAAAGAAATTTGTGGCCGTGGACCATGTCAATTTTGACATCTACAAGGGCGAGACGTTCTCGCTGGTGGGTGAGTCCGGCTCCGGCAAGACCACCATTGGCCGTGCCATCTGCCGCATCAACCCCACTTCCGGCGGCGACATCTATTTCAAGGGCCAGAAGATCAACGGCAAAATTCCCAAAGAGCTGGACCGTGAGGTCATCCGCAAAGTGCAGATGATCTTCCAGGACCCCATGGCATCCCTGAACGAGCGTGCCAAGGTGGAGTACATCGTGGCGGAGGGCCTGCTCAACCACCACCTGTACAAGGACCAGAACGACCTGCATGAGAAAGTGATGGACGCTCTGCATGAGGTCGGCCTGCTGCCGGAGTTTGCTTCCCGTTTCCCCCACGAGTTCTCGGGCGGCCAGCGCCAGCGTATCGGCATTGCCCGCGCGCTGGTCATGGAGCCGGAGTTCATCGTGGCCGACGAGCCCATCTCCGCACTGGACGTCTCCATCCGTGCACAGGTGCTGAACCTGCTGAACGAGATGAAAAAGACCCGCGGCCTGACGTACCTGTTCATCGCCCATGACCTGTCGGTGGTCCGCTTCATCTCGGACCGCATCGCCGTCATCAGCAAGGGCCGCATCGTGGAGCTGGCAGAGGCTGAAGAGCTGTTCCTCCATCCCCTGCACCCCTACACCAAGGCGCTGCTGAGTGCTGTTCCCATCCCGGACCCGGGCCTCGAGAAGCAGAAAAAGCTCCTCGTGTACGACCCCTCCTGCCACGATTACAGCGTGGACAAGCCGGTCTGGGAAGAGATTGCCAACGGACACTTTGTTTACGGCAACCAGAAAGAACTGGAAGCCTACCGCAAGGAGTACGAGAGCCAGCTGTAAGCAGTTGAACCACTGCTTGCCTGTATTTTAACACAAAGACCCCGCCGCATTGGGAAACATCCCTCTGCGGCGGGGTTTTGTGCGCTTATTGGAAATTCAACCTCTCACCGCTCCATCCCGCTGCGCAGGCATGTCGCGGAGCTCCCCTGTCAGGGGAGCCTGATCGATGTTATATCAGCTCTGTTCCCGGTTTGGGCTGGTAAGCCTGCCAGAAGTTTTTCAACGCGTCCAGCCCCTGCGTTTGGATGCGCTGGGGCAACTGGGCAAGCTTTGCCCAATCGCCGCCCATGGCGTACTGGTACCAGACTGCGGCCCCCAGCACAGCCAGCAGGAGCAGCACCAGCAGCCAACGGCCTCTGTGGTGCTTTCTGCGGGGGTTTTCCGGTTTGGCGACATTCGTTCCCGCCTCCGGGGCCGGACCGTTCTGGGCCGCTTTGCGGGCGGGCAGGAAGCCCGTCCCCTCCGCCTGCGGGTAATCACAGGCGGCACGGCGGATCATATCCAGCAGCCAGAGTGCGGCGTTGTCAGAAGACGGCACCGTGCGGAGCCAGCAGCCCTTTTTGCTGCTCAGAACGAGAACTTTCTCACTTCCCCGCTCCGCGCAGCCTGCGGCCAGCTCTGAGCCCACCACCCGCCGGGCTGCCTGCGTCCGGGCAAGGGCCAGCCGGACGGCATCCGGCTCTTCCGCTTTGAAACGGGCACGGGCCCGTTTCTCGATCTGAGGCCCGGCCTTAGGGTGGGCGTAGCTCAGTGCCCCAAAGTCAAAGACCTTTTCGGCCCCGGGCACTGTTTCCAGACGGGCTTCCAGCAGGGCTCCGGCGGCGGCATCGCTGCAGACCAGCAGGCGGTCATGGGTCTCCAGTGCGTTGACCACCGCGGCGGCAAGGCTAGTATCCCCTGCCCCGTACAGATCCGCCTCAAATTGAGCCTGTAAACTCTGAGCGGCCTTTTTCAGCCCAGAGGGGCTGGCCGCCTGGAGGGCCAGCAGCGTTTCCCCGCCGCGGCTCTTCCACTGGGCCTGCGTCTTCCACTGGGGCGCAAACTGCCCCACAGCCCCTGCCAGCTGCCCCTGCGGCGCGCCAAACAGGCGCAGCACACAGCTTGTCTTTTCTTCGGCCAAACCGGATTCCCCCTAGCAAAGTTTACTCTGCCAGAAACGCCTCGTTGAGGGCATCCAGCGCGGCGGCGCTGTGCTGCTCCGAGGCGGCGAGGGGCTTTGTGTGGGCAGGTACTTTCCCCTGCGCCAGCCGCAGGGCCAGCGCCAGCGCAGCCTGTGCGGCACGGGCGCGGACCAGGGCACGGTCCGGGCGGGAGACAAAGAGCTTCTGGACATAGACGGTATCGCCCCGGGCAGCGCCAAGGTAGACCGTGCCCACCGGGCGGACTTCATCGCCGCCTGTGGGCCCGGCAACGCCCGTCACGCTGACGGCGATGTCCGAACCGGAGGCCGCAGCGGCCCCCAGTGCCATCCGGGCTGCCACCGGGGCGGACACCACATTGTATTTTGCGATGACCTCCGGCTCCACGCCCACCAGCCTGGTCTTTGCCTGCTCCCAATAGGTCACAAAGCCATAGCCGAACACCTCGCTGGAGCCTGACACCGAGGTAACGCGCTGGGCGATCATACCACCGGTGCAGCTCTCGGCAGTGGAGAGAGTGAGACCCTGCTCTTTCAGGGTGCGCACCACCGTCTCTTCCAGTCCGGCTACGTCTTCATCATACACCGCGTCGCCCAGCAGATCATAGAACTTTGTGGCGTATGCGCGGCACATTTTTTCGCCGTCCTCCTCCGAGGAGGCCCGGGCCGTGATGCGGATCTCACACTCCCCCGTCTTGCAGTAGATGGCGGCGGTGGGGTTTTCATTTTCCAGCAGGTCCCGCACCTGATATTCCAGGTTGCTCTCGCCGCCCAGCACCCGGAGGGTGACGGAGTGGAGGGTGCAGTTCTGCCGCGCCAGCAGCAGCGGGCGGACGCTCTCGGTCCACATGGCTTTCATCTCGTGGGGCACGCCGGGCATCAGCACAGCGCAATGACCCTCCTGCTCAAACCAGGCACCGGGGGCGGTGCCGTGGTTGTTGATGATCTTATGCCCTTTGGTGGGCACCATGGCCTGTTTGCGGTTGTTGGGGGTCGTCTCCCGACCGGAGCGGGCAAAAAAGCGGGTGATCTTCTCCCACTCGGCTTCGTCAAAGGCCAGCTCGTCCCCAAAGCAGGCAGCCACCGTCTCCTTGGTCAGGTCGTCTGCCGTGGGGCCCAGGCCGCCGGTGAAGACCAGAAGATCACAGCGGCTCTTGGCCTCGTTGACGAAATCCGCCAAACGGCCATGGTTGTCGCCAATGGTGCTCTCCCGCTGGACGGTGATGCCCAGGTCGGCCAGCTCCCGGCTCAGGTACTGGGCATTGGTGTTGAGGATGTTGCCGAGCAGCAGCTCGGTGCCCACACTGATGATCTCTGCCGTCATCGTCTCACCCCACAAAATCCACGTCGTCGGTGATCCGGATCCGGATGCGCTCGGCGTTCTCGGCAGCCTCGGCTTCCAGCTGGGCCAGGCCCGGCATCCCAGCCTCGGCCTCTAAGATCTCGTCCAGCTCGGGGCGGATCTTCGGGTGCGGCGGGGTAAAGATGGTGCAGCAGTCCTCGTAGGGCAGGATGCTGGTCTCAAAGGTATTGATGTGGCGGGACGTCTCGATGATCTCGGTCTTGTCCATACCGATGAGGGGGCGGAGGATGGGCAGGTCCTGGGCGGCATCGGTGCACTGCAGGGCCTTGACGGTCTGGCTTGCCACCTGGGCCAGACTCTCGCCGGTGACGAGGGCCTCACAGCCCTGCTTCTTGGCGATGACGTTGGCAATGCGCATCATGCTGCGGCGCATGAGGACGGTGAACAGCACGTCCGGGGCGTTGTCCCGGATGTACTCCTGCGGCTTGGTGTAGGGCACCACAAACAGGTTGGTGCTGCCGGTATAGGGGGTGATGAGCTGGGCCAGAGCTTTGACCTTGAGCTTGGCGCGCTCCGAGGTGTACGGCGGGGACGCAAAATGGATGTGATCCAGGCCGAGGCCGCGCTTTGCCATCCGGTAAGCGGCCACCGGGCTGTCGATGCCGCCGGAGAGCATGTTGAGCGCACGGCCCGAGGTGCCCACGGGCAGGCCGCCCTCACCGGGGATTTTCGGGCCGTGGATATACGCGCCGTAATCCCGGACTTCTACAATCACTTTAAAATCGGGGTTGTGGACATCCACCTTGAGGTAATTGTGCTTGCCCAGCAGGTAAGCGCCCAGCTCCCGCATCAGCTCCGGGCTGGTCATGGGGAAGCTCTTGTCGGCGCGGCGGGCCTCCACCTTAAAGGTGCGGATGCCGTGGAGACTGTCGCCCAGATAATCCTCCGCCGTCTGGCAGATGGTGTCAAAATCTTTCTCACAGACCACGGCACGGCTCAGGGCAGCCAGACCAAAGACGGTCTTGACCCGGTCGAACGCGAGGTCCATGTCGATGTCCTCTTCCTCGGGCTCCATGTAGAACGTGGACTGGGTGCAGTACACCCGGAACTTGCCCACGGTCTTGAGGCGGTAGCGCAGAATTTTCATCATGGCCGACTCAAACTGGTTGCGGTTGAGGCCCTTCAGGGACATTTCGCCCTGATAGCCCATAATCACTTCTCTCATATTATCTCCTCATTCTCTGTAAATGCTTCATGCCGTCTTCAAAGCGGTTGAGGAACGCGTCCACGTCCTCCGGGGTGTTGTCGGCGCAGAACGAAACGCGGATGGCCGTGTCGATGGCCAGCGGGTCCCGGCCCATGGCCGCCAGCGTGTGGCTGGGCTGGCCCCGCCCGCAGGCACTGGCCGAGGAAACATAGATCTGTTCTTCGGCCAGATAAGCCAGCATCGTCTCGCTCTTGATGCAGTTCTCGCTGAAATTGAGCACCTCCGGCACCGCGTTCTCCGGGCTGTTGATGACCACTTCCGGGAACGCTTTCAGCCCCTCCCGCAGCCGGGCGTTCAGGGTGCGGACCGCCGTGTCCCGGCTCTTCATGGTCTTGGCCAGCCGGGTGGCAGCGGCTGCCAGACCCATGGCGTAGGGCAGGTTCTCGGTGCCAGGGCGCATTTCCCGCTCCTGCTCGCCGCCGAGGTAAGGCGGCTGGAACGCCTGCACGATGCGGTCGCTCAGGTAGAGGGCACCGATGCCCTTGGGCGCGTGGATCTTGTGGCCGCTGACCGACAGGGTATCAATGTTGGCCAGCTTGAGGGGCACCCGCATCCAGGCCTGCACGGCGTCCACATGGACGATGGTGCGGCTGTTGCGGCGCTTGACCTCGGCGGCCAGGCGCTCCACATCGTTCCGGGTGCCGATCTCGTTGTTGACCATCATGCAGGCCACAAGGATGGTGTTTTTGTCCACATGCTCCAGCATCTCGTCGATGCTGAGGGTGCCGTCTGCCCTGGGATTGACCACGGTGACGTCATAGCCCATGGCGGCCAGGCGCTCCAGCGGCTTCTGCACGCTGGGGTGCTCGAACCCGGACACCACGATGCCCTTGCCGAATTTGCGGGTGAGCGCCGCGCCCAGCAGGGCCAGATTGTTGCTCTCGCTGCCGCAGGAGGTGAAATAGAGCTCTTTGGGCTTGCAGCCAAAGGTGCGGGCCACCGCCGCCCGGGCCGCGTTGAGGGCCTCCTCGCTCCGGGCCCCGGGGGCGTACAGGGACGAGGGGTTTGCCCAGTGCTCCCGCATGGCCTTGTCGATGACGTCCGCCACCTCGGGGGCTACCATGGTGGTGGCGGCATTGTCCAGATAATGGATGTTCGGGTCTTGTATCATAACGGATGATTCCTGCCTTTTTCTTGCATAGTTATGGATAGTATATCACAAACCGCGTGCCAGCGTAAAGTACCTGTACACAGCAAAAAAAGCCGCCCCGCAGCGGTGCGGGCACGGCTCTTTTCCATGCGGGGCTCACGGCCGCGGGCGTGCGGCTCAGTGGTTCTCGTTTGCTTTCTGCAGCCAGATGCTGCCAATATCCAGTGCGTTGTACAGACCGTTCTTGGTGGTCTGGCGGGCAACACGAGCTTCCGGCGTCTTGGTCTCGTCGGTGGAGAGAAGCTGCAAATGAACCTTATCGGCTACCTGCATATTGCCGCTCTGTTTTGTGGAAAGGATCTGCAGGTAAAGCACATAAGGGTCGGTCATACGGCCGTAATACAGCTCGTTGTCCTTACGGACGAGGGGCTTGCCTTTATAAGTCAGTTTTGGTGTAAATGGCATCGTGAAAGCCTCCCTATCGTTTAGATTCAGTTTAGTATACCATAATCCGCGCCCCTTGTGCAATAGATAGACGGACTCTTGCACAATTTTTCACGGCTTGCGCCTGCTGCCAGGGCGCTGTATAATAGAGCTGGAGATCACCACACGAACGGGGGAACTTTTATGGCTGATTATCAGGAATACCGCCGCCGCATCCTGCACCGCCGCTGGCGCCGGATGTTTACCGCTGTTGCCTTGCTGGTACTGCTGGTACTGCTCATTTCCGTGGGCGTGCTCTGGAAGCGCCTCCACCGCGACCAGCGCCCGAATACCGTGGAGGGCCCCACCATTTTGCAGCAGGAGCTCACCGGCACTGAGTGGAACACCATCAGCTACACACCGGCCCGCCGCCTGAGCGTCCAGACCCAGGCCGACGGCACCACGGCCATGGATTTCCGGCTGGCGGCGCAGCCCGCCTCGGAGGCCGTGGACCGCAGCTGGTTTTCGGACGTGTGGTTCCTGGGCGACAGCCTGACCCAGGGGATGCAGATGTATGAAAACGGCCTGCCCAACGCGCATTTCTGTGCTTATAAAGGCGTGGGCCCCAACGCCGTGGTCAATGGCACCACCTGCAAGCGGGCCGACGGTGTGGCAGAGATCCCCATGGATGTTCTGGCCGCCCAGCAGCCCCGGGCGCTGTACATTCTGCTGGGCACCAACGTCCTCAACCGGGACGACGATTACAGCAGCTTTCTGACCTATTACCGCCTGATGCTGGATATGGTCTCCCAGTCGTTGCCCAACACCACTCTCTATGTCCAGTCCATCACCCCGGTCCGGCCCGAAGTGCGGGAAAAGCACCCCGGCCTGTACAAGGAGCGGCTGTGCCAGATCAACGATGAGCTGGCGGCCATCGCGCTGGAGAAGAACTGCGTCTTCCTCAACCTGTGGGAGGTACTGGCCGATGAAAACGGCGACCTGAAAGCCGAATACGCCCAGCCGGACGGCTACCATGTAAAGCCGGACGGTTACAGCGTCTGGGTGGAGTATCTGGCAGCCCACACCTGAGAATGATAGTACGACTTTTTACCGTGTCTGACAAAAATTTTTTGTCGAAATATTGACATTCCCCCAAACCCATGATAAGATAACACACGATTTTGAGAGACGAAGCGTGTCAGAGTCTTTTCAAAGCAATTTACCTTGGACCGCCCCGCGGGGGCTGAGGCCATACGGACAGCCGGGTCCACTGCCGACCGGCGGCGCAAGCTGCCATTATTGATTGAGTTTGAAGCTCGAATTTTATAAGTTGGTTCCTTTACAACCATGAAATTGCGCGGAACGCCGTGCAGACTTGTGAAACGGTCAATAAGAGTAGTAAAAGTGTAATTGCTATATAGACTCTCCTCATCCCGTCTTTTTTGAATCATGTGATGGACTGCACTCCGGCATTGCTTCCTGAGGGTTTTGTCCGCACGTTCAAAATGGCTTTTTAAGCGCAAGTCTGCACCAGCGTGCAGGGCTTGCGCTTTTTTGTTTGTTCATGGCTTGGTACAGAGGACCAGGGACGGAGGAAAACAATGAGTGAGAACCGTACAAGGTTCCGGCTGGACCAGCGCCGTGCCCCTATTTACGAGGCGTTGGAGCAGTTCCGGCAGATGCGGGTGGTGCCTTTTGATGTGCCCGGCCACAAGCGGGGCCGCGGCAATCCGGAGCTGACCGCTTTTCTGGGCCAGCAGTGTGTGGGCGTGGATGTCAACAGCATGAAGCCGCTGGACAACCTCTGCCACCCGGTATCGGTCATCCGGGAGGCAGAAGAACTGGCCGCCGATGCTTTTGGCGCAGCCCATGCCTTTTTGATGGTAGGCGGCACTACCAGCAGTGTGCAGAGCATGGTGCTTACCGCCTGCAAGCGGGGCGATGAGATCATCCTGCCCCGCAATGTGCACCGCAGTGTGCTGAACGCGCTGGTGCTCTGCGGCGCGGTGCCCGTCTATGTCAACCCCGAGGTCGATAAACGCCTGGGCATCTCCCTGGGCATGAAGCGGGAGCAGGTGGCAAAGGCCATCAAAGAGCACCCCAATGCCGTGGCTGTGCTGGTGAACAACCCCACCTACTACGGCATCTGCTCCGACCTGCGGGCCATCGTCAAGATGGCCCACGACGCCGGGATGCTCTGTCTGGCCGACGAGGCTCACGGCACCCACTTCTACTTTGGCGGCGGGCTGCCCGTTTCCGCCATGGCAGCCGGTGCCGATATGGCTTCCGTCTCCATGCACAAGAGCGGCGGCAGCCTGACTCAGTCCAGCCTGCTGCTCATCGGGCCCAATGTCCATCCCGGCTATGTGCGGCAGATCATCAACCTGACCCAAACCACCTCGGGCAGCTACCTGCTCATGTCCAGCCTGGATATCTCCCGCCGCAACCTCGCCCTGCGGGGGCGGCAGGTGTTCCACCAGGTGGCGGACATGGCCGAGTACGCCCGGGAAGAGATCAACGCCGTGGGCGGCTACTACGCCTTTGGCAAGGAGCTGTGCAACGGCGATTCCGTCTTTGATTTTGACACCACCAAGCTCAGCGTCCATACCCTGGACATCGGCCTGGCGGGCATCGAGGTCTACGACATCCTCCGGGATGAGTACGACATCCAGATCGAGTTCGGCGACATCGGCAACATCCTGGCCTATCTTTCCATCGGCGACCGCCCCCAGGAAGTGGAACGGCTGGTCAGCGCGCTGGCCGAGATCAAGCGCCGCTACCGCACCGACGGCAGCGGCCTGCTGAGCCAGGAATACATCGACCCTGTGGTGGCCGCCAGCCCGCAGGAAGCATTCTATGCGCCCAAGAAGAGCCTGCCCCTGCGGGAGACCGAGGGCATGGTCTGCAGCGAGTTCGTCATGTGCTACCCGCCGGGCATCCCCATCCTGGCCCCCGGCGAAAAGATCACCCGGGAGATCCTGGATTACATCGAGTACGCCAAGGCCAAGGGCTGCAGCATGACCGGCCCGGAAGACCCTGAGATCTTACGCCTGAACGTTCTGGCCTAAAGGAGGAGAGAAACAACCATGGAATTTTGGTTTTCGGAATTTCACACCCCGGATGTGAAGCACAGCATCCGGGTCAACCGGCAGCTCTACTCCAAGCAGAGCGATTACCAGCGCATTGATATTTTTGAGACGCCCGAGTTCGGCCGGGTGCTCACCCTGGACGGCAACGTCATGCTCACCGAGCGGGACGAGTTCATCTACGACGAAATGATCGTCCACGTCCCCATGGCCGTGCACAAAGAGGCCAAGGACATCCTCGTCATTGGTGCCGGCGACGGCGGCGTGGTGCGGGAGCTGACCCGCTACGACCGGGTGGAGCGGATCGACCTGGTGGAGATGGATCCCCAGGTGGTGGAGGCCTGCCGCGCCTACCTGCCCGGCAATGCCTGCCGGATGGATGACCGCCGGGTGCACATTTATTTTGAAAACGCCCTCAAATACATCCGCCGCTGCGAGGAGGAATACGACCTTATCATCGTGGACTCCTCCGATCCCTTTGGCCCCTCTGAGGGCCTGTTCACCCGGGAGTTCTACGGCAGCTGCTTCAACGCCCTGAAAGCGGACGGCATCATGGTCAACCAGCAGGGCAGCCCGTTCTACACGGAGGACGCCAGCGCCATGCAGCGCAGCCATAAGCGCATCGCTTCCACATTCCCGGTCAGCCGGGTGTACCAGGCCCACATTCCCACCTTTGCGGCGGGCTACTGGCTGTTTGGCTTTGCCAGCAAAAAGTACCATCCCATTGACGATCTGGACGCGGACGCCTGGAAAGCGCTCAACATGCGCACCCGTTATTACACCACCCGGCTGCATGTCGGGGCATTCTACCTGCCGGCATTCCTGGAAGAAATGCTGCGGGAAGTGGAGGAACCCAAATGATCTCACCCAACATTGAAACTGTTCTGGGCTGCGACAGCAGCTACCGCGCCGCCGACATCGTGCTCTACGGTGCCCCCTATGATTCCACCACCAGCTACCGCCCCGGTGCCCGATTCGGCCCCAGTGCCATCCGGCACGAGAGCTACGGTCTGGAAACTTACAGCCCCTACCAGAACGCCGACCTGACCGATTTTGACATCTTTGACAGCGGCGACCTCGAGCTCTGCTTCGGCTCCAGCGAGCTGGCCCTTGCCGGCATTGAGGCCCGGGCTGCTGAGATTTTGCAGGACGGCAAGCTCCCCCTGCTGCTGGGCGGTGAGCATCTCGTCACCCTGGGTGCCGTGCGGGCTGCCGTGAAGAAATACCCAGGCCTCCACATCGTCCACTTTGACGCCCACGCCGATCTTCGGGACGATTATCTGGGTGCCAAACTGAGCCACGCCTGTGTCCTCCGCCGCTGCCATGAGCTGGTGGGCGACGGGCACATCCACCAGTTCTGCATCCGGAGCGGTGAAAAAGCCGAGTTTGAATTTGCGGCCCAGCACACCGAGATGCACAAGTTCGATTTCACCGGCCTTGCCGAGCTTTCCGCCTCCCTCTGTGAGAGCAAGGTGCCGGTCTACCTCACCATTGACCTCGACTGCCTCGACCCCTCCTGCTTCCCCGGCACCGGCACCCCGGAGGCGGGCGGCGTGAGCTTTTTGCAGCTGCTGGACGCCATCCGCACGGTGGCCAAGGCCAACATCATCGGAGCCGACCTCAACGAACTGGCCCCCATGCTGGACCCCTCCGGCGTTTCCACCGCCACGGCCTGCAAGGTGCTGCGGGAGCTGCTGATCGCACTGGACAAGGGCTGGCCCGGGTTCCAGGTTTGACGCATTTCGACGCATTTACATAAAACAACCAACAAAGGAGAATCGTACCATGAGCAAAGTCCTCATCATCGGCTGCGGCGGTGTTGCTTCCGTCGCCATCCACAAGTGCTGCCAGGTGCCGGAAGTCTTTACCGAGATCTGCATCGCCAGCCGGACCAAATCCAAGTGCGACAAGCTGGCGGCAGAGCTGGCGCCCAAAACCACCACCAAGATCACCACGGCACAGGTGGATGCGGACAAGACCGAGGAAGTCATCGCCCTCATCCAGGCGTACCAGCCCGATCTGGTCATGAACATTGCCCTGCCCTACCAGGACCTGACCATCATGGATGCCTGCCTGGCCTGCGGCGTCAACTACATGGACACCGCCAACTACGAGCCGGAGAACACCGACGACCCCGCCTGGCGCACCATCTATGAAAAGCGCTGCAAGGAGGCCGGTTTCTCCGCCTACTTTGATTACAGCTGGCAGTGGGCTTACGCCAAAAAGTTTGAGGAGGCAGGCCTCACCGCCCTGCTGGGCAGCGGCTTTGACCCGGGCGTGACCCAGGCTTACTGCGCCTATGCCAAGAAGCACGAGTTCGACACCATCGACACCATCGACATCCTGGACTGCAACGGCGGCGACCACGGCTATGCCTTTGCCACCAACTTCAACCCGGAGATCAACCTCCGCGAGGTATCCGCCCCCGGCAGCTACTGGGAGGATGGCCACTGGGTGGAGATCCCGGCCATGAGCATCAAGCGGGAGTACGATTTTGACCAGGTGGGCCAGAAAGACATGTACCTGCTCCACCACGAGGAGATCGAGTCCCTGGCCAAGAACATCCCGGAGGCCAAGCGGATCCGCTTCTTCATGACCTTTGGCCAGAGCTACCTCGACCACATGCGCTGCCTGGAAGATGTGGGGATGCTCTCCACCACCCCCATCCAGTTCAATGGCCAGGAGATCGTGCCCATCCAGTTCCTCAAAGCCCTCCTGCCCGACCCCGCCAGCCTGGGCCCCCGCACCAAGGGCAAGACCAACATCGGCTGCATCTTTACCGGCAAAAAGGACGGCAAAGAGAAGACCTACTACATCTACAACGTCTGCGACCATCAGGAGTGCTATAAAGAGGTGGGCAGCCAGGCCATCAGCTACACCACCGGCGTGCCCGCCATGTGCGGCGCCCTCATGCTGCTGACGGGCAAGTGGACCACCAAGGGCGTCCACACCGTGGAAGAGTTTGATCCGGACCCCTATCTGGATGCACTGGACAAGTACGGCCTGCCCCGCTCCGAGAGCCACGCCCCGGCTCTGGTGGACTGATGCGCTGCACCGATCCCCGCCCGCCCTTTGCGGGCCTGCACGGCAAAGAGCTGGATGCCCTGCTGGCTGCCCTGCCCACCCCCTGCTACCTGCTGGACGAAGCCCAGCTCCGCCGCAACGGGGAGATTCTGCGGGGGGTCCAGCAGCGGACGGGATGCAAGATTCTGCTGGCGCAGAAAGCGTTCTCCAATTTCGGCTGCTACCCCGTTCTGGCCCCCTATCTGGCGGGCACCGAAGCCAGCGGCCTGTACGAGAGCCGCTTGGGCAAAGAGGAGCTTCCGGAAAAAGAAAACCATGTTTTCTGCGCCGCCTACCGGGCCAATGAGTTTGATGAGCTGCTCCAATATGCAGACCACATCGTCTTCAACTCTCCCCGCCAGCTGGCAAAATTCGGTCCTGCCGCCAAGACCGCGGGTAAGAGCGTAGGCCTGCGGATCAACCCGGAGTGCTCCACCCAGGAGGGACACGAAATTTACGACCCCTGCGCCCCGGGCAGCCGCCTGGGGACCACCCGCGCCCAGTGGGATGCCGCCGTGGCCCAGCAGCCGGGCCTTGCCGCCCTGCTGGACGGCCTGCACTTCCACACCCTCTGCGAGCAGGACGCTGATGCCCTGGCTGCCACCCTGCCCGCCGTGGAAAAAGCGTTCGGCGACCTGCTTTCCCAAATGAAATGGGTCAACTTCGGCGGCGGGCACCACATCACCCGCCCCGGTTACGACCTATCCACGCTGGAGCGCTGCATCACCGAGACACAGCGCAAATACGGCTTGCAGGTCTATCTGGAGCCCGGCGAGGCCTGGGCCCTCAATGCAGGATATCTCCTCACCACCGTGCTGGACACTTCGCGGAATGGCGAGACGTCCCTTGCCATCCTGGACATGTCCGCCGCCTGCCACACGCCGGACGTCATTGAAATGCCATACCGCCCGCCTCTGATGGACGCAGGCGAACCCGGCGAAAAGCCCTGTACCATCCGGCTGGGCGGCCCCACCTGCCTGGCAGGCGATGTCATCGGCGATTACAGCTTTGATGCCCCCCTCACGGAGGGTGACAAGCTGCTCTTTGGTGACATGGCCATCTACACCACCTGCAAAAACAACACGTTCAACGGGATGCCCCTGCCGGACATCTGGGCCCTGCAGGAAGGTGGCACCCTCCGGCAGCTGGCTCATTTCGGCTACGGCGATTTCAAGCAGCGGCTCGGCAGCTGCCGCTGACCCTTACACAGCACAAAAGCACTGCTTCGGTTCCTTTCCGGGAACGAAGCAGTGCTTTTTATTGATAGAAAGGTTTGCCAAGCGCCACACTTTCCGTGTGTACAAATCACCTGAGACACTTTATAATAAGAAAAAGGCCACCACGCCTTGCCGACCGCCGCTTCCCATACATTTGATTCCTATTATCGCAAGGTAAGAGATCCGTGCAACATTCAAACAGCATATTTGCGATATGCAATTCAACGTTGTTGCTGTTGCATTCAGAAAGCTTCATTGCTAATATATCCGCGTAACAGGCAAAATCTCTTGAAACGCTTCCTCAATAATGTTACAATTGTGCTATATAATGGTATATATTCGGAAAAAGCTGCTGGCAGCAGAACGAGAATGAACTTGCGGTGACATTCCTGAAATCAGCAGAATGAAAATGAAACCGGGATGAGACCGTTCGGGGCGGAGAGGAATTGAAGAAACGAAAAACTCTGGAACGAGCGAAACGCAGCGAGTGTGAACGATCCTTTTGTGACGTGAAAAACAAAGAAAGGTGGAACAAGTGGTTATGACGATTCAGGAATGTTATCAGAAAATGGGGGCTGATTATGAGGATGTGCTCAAGCGGTTGTACAGTGAGAGCATGATCCGTAAATTTGCCCGGATGTTTTTGGACGATGACAGTTATCCAAAGCTGGAGGACGCTCTCAAGAAAGAAAATGTAGAGGAAGCGTTCCGCGCGGCACACACGCTCAAAGGTGTATGCCAGAACCTTGGTTTTACCAATCTCTATCAGCCTGCCTATGAGCTGACCGAGGTGCTGCGCGCGGGCACACTGGAAGGCTCCAAGGAATGGTTTGACCGTGTGACAGAACAGTACAACATCACGATCGACGCGATCCGCGCGGTGCGGTAACGCAGGCTGCCCAAGAGGTATCAGGAGAAGGAATCGATGAAAACAAAAACATTGCGCCGCCTTGTTTCTGTGCTTGCGGCACTGGTGATGGCGGTCTCCCTGCTGGCCGGATGCGGCATAAAAACCGCAGAACAGGCACAGGAGCAGGAGGATGCCCAGACCATCCAAGTGTATCTGTGGAGCACCAGCCTGTACGAAATCTATGCGCCTTATGTCCAGTCCCAGCTGCCGGACGTGAACATTGAGTTCATCGTCGGCAACAACGATCTGGATTTTTACAAATTTTTGCAGGAGAACGGCGGTCTGCCGGATATCATCACCTGCTGCCGCTTCTCGCTGCACGATGCGGCTCCCTTGAAGGACAGCCTGATGAACCTTGCCATGACCAACGAGGCGGGCGCTGTCTATAACACCTACCTCAACAGCTTCAAAAACGAGGATGGCAGCGTGAACTGGCTGCCGGTCTGCGCCGATGCCCACGGCTTTGTGGTCAACCGCAGCCTTTTTGAGCAGTACGATATTCCTCTGCCCACCGATTACGAGAGCTTCGTTTCGGCCTGTCAGGCATTTGAAAAAGTGGGCATCCGCGGCTTTACCGCCGATTATGCCTACGATTACACCTGCATGGAAACGCTGCAGGGGCTTTCCGCCGCCGAGCTTACCACCACGGCGGGGCGCAAGTGGCGCACTGCCTACAGCGACCCCGCCAGCACCGCACGGGTGGGTCTGGACGACACCGTGTGGCCGGGGGCGTTTGAGCGGATGGAGCAGTTCATTCAGGATACGCACCTCACAGCAGACGACCTTGCACAGACTTACGATCCCGTGATGGATCTGTTCCGGAACGGGGAAGTTGCCATGTACTTTGGCAGCTCTGCCGGGGTCAAGATGTTTCAGGATGAGGGCATCGACACGATCTTCCTGCCTTTCTTCAGCCAGAACGGCGAAAAGTGGATCATGACCACCCCCTATTTCCAGGTGGCGTTGAACCGCGATCTGGAGCAGGATACCGCGCGCCGCGAAAAAGCCATGAAGGTGCTGAACGTCATGCTCTCCGAGGAGGCACAGAGCCGCATTATCTCCGATGGACAGGACCTGCTGAGCTACAGCCAGAACGTCCCCCTGCGCATGACCGAATATCTGAAGGACGTGCGCGATGTGGTGGAAGAAAACCACATGTATATCCGCATCGCCTCCAACGATTTCTTTGCCACTTCCAAGGACGTGGTCTCCAAAATGATCGCGGGCGAGTACACGGCAAAGCAGGCTTACCGGGCGTTCAATGCGCAGCTTCTTGCCGAAGAAGCACCCGCCGCGGACGAGATTGTGCTGACCTCCGGGAAGAGCTATTCCAATTTCTTCCACGCAAACGGCGGCAACGCCTCCTTTTCCGTGATGGCAAACACACTGCGCGGCGTTTATGGCACTGACGTGCTCATCGCCGCCGCAAACAGCTTTACCGGCAGCGTGCTGAAAGCGGACTACACCCCAAAAATGGCCGCTTCCATGATCATGCCCAACAGTCTGATGTCCCGCCAGCGCACCCTGACCGGTTCCGAGCTGAAGGAACTCGTCCGCGCCTTGGTAGAAGGCTGGGAGGGCGGCTTTGTGCCCTTCAACCGTGGTTCTCTGCCGGTGGTCAGCGGCATTGCCGTGGAGGTAAAAGAGTCAAACGGCAGCTATACCCTGACCGGCATCACCCGCAACGGGCAGCCGCTGCGGGATGACGACACCGTTACCGTGACCTGTCTGGCAACGGAAAAGCAGATGGCAGCGCTGCCTGCGAGCGAAAGCGAAACGTCTGCGGGCGAAGATACATGGGTGAAAAACACATGGCGAGATCATGTTTCCGGCGGCGGCGCAGCGCTTGCAGAGCCGGAAAACTACATAACGTTGAGGTGAGCGGAATGGCAGACGAAAAGCGTAAACCCAAACGGAACTGCCATCCCTGGCAAAAGTGGCTGCCTACCGCTGCCGTAACCCTTCTTCTGGTTTTGCTGGCAGTCGGTTTCGGCACCCGGTACATCTTGTTTGTATCGCAGACCATCTATCAGGAAAGTACCTCGCATCTGGAAGAGGTGCTGCATAAATCCAACAATATGCTGAAAGAGATGGTGCGCAAAAACCTGACCTATCTGCATCTGTACAACGGCTTTTTGGAAAATACCTCGGACGAGGACGAAATTCAGGCGTATATCGAGGCAGCGCAGCAGAATACCGGATTTGCCGACTTTTACTTCCTCACCTATGACGGCAACTACATGACCGTGACCGGGGAGACCGGCTATCTTGGCTTGCAGACCAATCTGGACGAAAAGCTCGCTCACGATGAGGATGTCGTCGTGAACACGGCGCTGCCCGGCAAGCCCCAGATGCTTGCGTTCATCTGTCCCGAAACGCAGGGCAGCTACCGGGGCTTTGCCTACGATGCCATTGCCATCTCTTATTATAATGACGCGGTGCTGAGATTGCTGGACAACTCTGCCTTTGAGGGCAATGCCAGCAACTATGTCATCTATCCGGACGGGCGGGTGGTGATCGACAATTCCGTAAACCGTAAGGAAACGGTCTACAACTTCATTGCGATGCTGCGCGACCATTCCGACCTTTCCGAGGCGCAGATCCTGGATCTGTCCAATGCCTTTGCACAGGGCAGCAGCGGAAACTTGAAGGTAAAACTGGGCGACACCAGTTATTATCTGGTCTACGAGGGCACGGCGGTCCAGAGCTGGACGATGGTGGGGCTTGTCCCGGTCAGCATCGTCAACGCCAGTCTGGACGAGCTATGGTTCCGCACGGCGCAGATCGTGGCGGGCATTGCCTTTGGCTTTGCGGTGCTGGTCATCCTGTTGCTCGCGCGCAGAAGCCATGCTACTTTGCGCCGGAAGGACACCGAGATCCGGTACCGGGACGTGCTGTTCCAAAAACTCTCGCTGAACGTGGACGACGTGTTCCTGATGCTGGATGCCGAAACCTCCAAGGCGGATTACGTCAGCCCGAACATTGGCCGTCTGCTGGGCATCCCGTGGAAAGAAGTCCGGCAGGATGCCCGTGTTCTGGCAGCGTTGCACCCGAAGGACTCCCCGGATCGCGATAAAAACTATCTGGAAGGGCTTCTCAGCGGGCAGCAGCGCGAATGGGATGATGAGTATGTGCATCTGGAAACCGGGGAGCGGCGCTGGTTCCACATCGTTGCCATGGGCAGCGAGGTGGAGGGCAGAACCAAACACATCCTTGTCATGTCCGACCGCACCGCCGACAGGCAGGTAACTCAGGCGCTTTCGGATGCCGTTGCTGCCGCCGAGACCGCCAACCGCGCCAAGAGCACTTTCCTTTCCAATATGTCCCACGATATCCGCACCCCCATGAACGCCATCATCGGTTTTACCACGCTGGCGATCAGCAATATCGACGATAAGGACCGGGTGAAGGATTATCTGACCAAGACCCTTGCATCCAGCAACCATCTGCTCTCCCTCATCAACGATGTGCTGGATATGAGCCGCATCGAAAGCGGAAAGATCCATCTGGA
>ENA-UESP01000039-UESP01000039.1-human-gut-metagenome-genome-assembly--contig:-NODE-39-length-92225-cov-15.396384_pt1 | contig 92225 bp, 96 predicted proteins | sample MGYA00243003_ERZ508004 | MGnify/ENA primary metagenome ERZ508004 (study PRJEB26167, sample SAMN06115443) | human gut metagenome | host: Homo sapiens | place: China:Henan | collected 2015-07-29 | study...
ATGCAAATTCATTAGAGAGACCGAAGGTACCATATGCATAAATGAATTAGGCGGTGGTACCTTTTTTATGTTGTAAGCGACTGTGGAAACATGGGGAATGTACAAACGGATGTTCTTTCTTCTGTATAAGCAGCCGCAGGGGCAGATATATGACAAAGGACAGTTATGAATGACAGGAGTTCAGGAAGATGAGAAGGATTTATGAAAAGTGGAGCCGATCACAAATCCGAAGAAGAATAGCGGGCTTATTGTGCTGTACCATAATATCCACGCAGCCGGGCATGATACAGGTGGGCGCAGCGGTGAATGAACGGATGGGAATCCAGTTGGAACAGGCTGACTCGCAGCAGGAAGCAGATGAGAAGGATTATATTGTAACCGGTGTTGATGAAGGGAAAGAAGCGACTCCATCCAATGCATCGAAGAAGCCGGATACGGACTCAAAAGTACCGAAGGCATCCCCGTCCAATGCATCAGAGGAAGACAAGGCTGGTAAGAATGTGACGGATTCGGAACTTACTTCATCAAAGCTTCCTAAGGCGACGGATTCTGATGCAACGCAGGCGATGAAAAAAGAAATTGATGGCAGAATCTGCATCTATGATTATGAACAGCTTTGTAAAATCGGAACCGACCCTTACGAAGATGTGGATGAAGAGTTCGATTATGATGAAGAAGACGAGTACGATGAAGAAGAGTACGACGAGGATGAGGCATACACGAACCGGAGATTTGATTACTACATCATGAATGACATCGCCATTCCGGATGGGGAGATCTGGAATGTGCCGGAAGATTTTAACGGTTCGATTCTGCCTTATGAAATGAATACAGAAGATACCAGGGTATACGATGAAGATACCGATACCATCTATCTGCATAACATATACCAGCTCTATCTTTTAAATTCAGAGAAGGCGGAAGAGGAACTGGTATTGACCGGGGACTACGCAGCAGAGAGCTTTGGTATGGGACAGGTGTATGTCTTGGAAGACGGAAGCCACCTGACATACGGAAAAGAACACAACTATGTGCTTGCATCCACATTTATGTTTGATACAGAGGATGACTCCTATTTCCAGACCATATCCACGGACATGAGCGACTACTACCCGGACGATAACCTTTACGATGGACGAAATTACTTTGGCCAGGTTGTGAAGACCATAAACGGCAAGGATTATATCCTCATCGGGAATGAGAAGCAGTTGCGGGCCATCGGTTCGGGGAAAGCGGTAACGGAACCTATCTGGAAGGTGTACCAGACGCGGAATAGTACATTAAATAAGTGGAATACATCAATCGATCCAGAAACTAGAAAAACTGCGGTCTTGTACTATCCAGGTGATGCGGATCTGATTAAATTCAGTGATTCGATGGATTGGTCGAAGACAAGTTTGTACGGTATGAATCCGGGAAAGTATGGAGTAGGAGAAAGAGAACCACTCGGAAAACTTTTGGTTACTAGTGCGACAAGGTGTTACTACTACGTCGGCAGCAAGCTTGGAAATTTAGACGGACAGGCAGTTGCACAGAGTCTCAGCGAAGAGGATGAAGACTATGAAGAGGATTTCGATGAAGAATTCTTTGATGAGGATGACGGCGACATCGATACGCTTGATGAAGCGTATGAGGTAGAAGATGTGTCGGCAGAAGATGGTGAAGCTGAGAAGGAAGGCCCCGGTTCTCCGGATCCAAAACTGGCAAGCGGTGCTCCGGATGATGATAACAAGTATAAGCTCACCTACAATACAGATGCCACGAAGAATATCAATATAGCTTCTCCGGGTTCGACAAACGTAACGCAGCATACCTACAGCAACGATGAAAACTATATCATTTTCCGAGATATTGATCTTTCTGGTGAAAACTGGACACCGATTGAAAACTTCCAGGGCAACATGGAAGGCCGGCTTCATATGGAAGCAAGGAAGAATGTTACCATCAGTAATATCACGATCAAACAGGAAAAAAACCTGGAGCAGACAAAGAGTAAGTCAGAGTACGGAACGGGTTTCTTTAGAAATTTAAGTACTCCTTACAGCGAGAAGCTGATGGTTTCGGATATACCGATCGAGATTAAAAACCTGACATTATCAAAGGTATCTGTAACCATGACTGCGGAGAAAGTATCAGATGGGTTCTCGTTGCTTGGAGATGTTGTTTTAGCACCGCTTCTTAAATCGTTAGGACTCGGGAACTTAGAACCGGATCCGCAGTCCCTGGCAACGGGTGGATTTGTAGGTGCCGTAAGAGGAAATGTTCATATTTCTGATTGTAAGATTGAAGAGCTTTCAGGTGTTTCCAGCATACATAACTGGACCGGTGGTTTTGTCGGTTATTCATCCGGTGTCACCAAGTATGGACCATTAGCAGGAGCATTGGCATGGTTGACAGAAACGCTGGCACAGGTATTAAATATTATTCCGTTCCTGGGTCTTGGCGATCTGGTTACAGCTCTGTTAAATGGAGGAGCTTTAGATATTGGTAGTCTGATTCCGGTTGGTTATGTTAATCCAATCTATCAAAACTGTTCCGTTTCTTACACCCAGGGAGCGGTGGTTAATGGAAACAGCAAGCAGTATGTGGGTGGTTTTGCCGGTGAGACCATCGGTACACTGATGCAGAATTGTAAAATTGAGAATGTGGGTACCGTATCCGGCAGTACTTATGTCGGTGGCTTTATCGGAAGATCGGCCAATGCGGTAATTGCAGGACTTTTAAGCAATCTGGGTGTTGACTTATTGGATAATTTTCCGGTGAATACCATTTTGATGAACTGCAGGGCAAATGGTGTTGGACAGGTTCAGGCGTTGCCGAAGACGGCAACGGAGAGCGGCTATGCTGGTGGTTTCATCGGTGCCATGAGCAACAGTTACGCGGTAGATTGCACTCTTACAGGATTAGGTACGGTAAAGGGAAAGGACTATGCCGGTGGCTTCACCGGAAAGGCGGATCTGGGAGATCTGGCAGATATCAATGCCACTAAGGGGCTTTTGGATATCGTGAAGGAATTGTTGACAGCGATTCTTTCCGGCAGCACCGATGCCCAGATTCTGGGGCTTGTAGGACTTCGCCCTTCCGTGATCACCGGATGTGAGATATCAGGTAATTCGATATCGGTGGAGGCATCAGGAAAACATGCCGGTGGTCTGATTGGCTATGCCGGAGCTGTTCAGGTTTCGAATACGAAGGAACTGGCAGATGCAGAAAAGACAACTTCCAAGAACTTCCAGCGTATGCTTACAAAAACAGGACTGGAATATGACCCTCAGGATCATCCAAACAAAATCACAGCCACCGAAAAAATGTCTGTCCAGGCCAAAGAATATGCTGGTGGTCTTCTTGGCAAGGCAACCATGACCAGGATGACAGCGGTGCTGAATGAGACGCTGGGTGTTGCCGATTATATGCGTTTTGAACTAAAGGATGCAGTACTGGACGGCGGAACAACAGGCTTGAATGTAAAAGCAACGGATGCGAAGGGAAGTTATGCCGGAGGTGCCATCGGACATGGAACCGGTGGAGAAGTCCGGAGAGTATCAGTTATAAACCTGGCTTCCGTAGATGCAGTTACCGCAGCCGGTGGTTTCGGTGGATACTTCGGCAGCGGCAAGTTTGCAGATGTAGGCGGAGTAAACCTTCTGGGTCTCAAGTTGATACAAATTGATGGACTTCTCTCTCTCGGGGCTATGATTGAAACCTTTACAAGAGACTGCAGTGTGGCAGGACTGGAGGCCGGATATACAGTTACAACCAGTGCCGCTGATGGCATGAGCGGTGGTTTCATCGGCGAGTGTATCAGCGGACGAACCGGTGGAACAAGTGTAACGAACCTGAAATCAGTTGCAGCTTCTATGAATGGCGGAAAAGCCGGTGGATTTATTGGATATGCCAAAGCCGGTGATGCGCTGGCAGCCGCCGGAGAATCAGTAGGAGTAGGTGGAACACTGACTGCGATACAGATCACGGATCTTCTGGGTGTTATCAGTGCTTTGCGGCCGGAGTTCAACCAGACAGAATTGAATTATATACCTGTGAATGCGGAAGAAATTCAGGTTCAGGCAGATATGGCCGGCGGTTTCATCGGTGATGGTGAGGCAGTTGACATTAACTATGGAACGAACCATTCGGAGACGACGGAAACGGAGGACCCATCTGCAAAGGCGGCAACCACCATCACAGGACTTTCCAAGGTGGACGGAGACACCTATGCCGGCGGATTTGCCGGAAGGCTGATTCCCGGAGATGTCGCACAGACCGGTTCGGTGAAGCTTCTTGGACTTTTAAATGTCACCCAGTTGTTAAGTGTGATGGACGTTGCATACCCACGTATTTCGGAATCATCCATTACCGGAGAAAATCTTGCGGTTACAGCAGCCGGTAAGAACGGCAATACAAAGGTCGGTGATGCCGGAGGCTACATCGGTTATGGAAAAGCGATTATTATAGAAAATTCCGATGTGGAAGAGGTGGCGTCCGTCACCGGTACTTATCATGCCGGCGGCTATATCGGACTGATGCGTTCGGGAAGTGCCGTAGATGCCGGAGACAAGACGGGAGAACTGCTCAACAGCGTTCTCGGTAAGATACTGAATCTGAACGATCTGGCCGGTGTTCTGCAGGCGGCTTCTGGTAAGATTACTAATTCCAGAGTATCCGGTGTGGCGGGCGGAATGGTCGTAAGTGAGACCGTCAGAAGCGATAATGACGAAAAAACTGCTAATGGCTATGCCGGTGGTTATGTCGGGGAGATGCAGAGCGGTTATATCAATAACCGGGCCAATGGAGCAGGAACCGGAAAAGGAACAGCCGTTGAGAACCTGAAAGAAGTAAATGGACTTCGCTATGCCGGTGGCTTCGGCGGTCTGGTAAAAGCCGGATCTGTGGCAGAGGTGGCAGAAAACAGTTCCCTGCTTGGACAGGTAGCGGATATCACAGGTCTTCTGACGATCTTAAATGCCTTTGTTCCGGTGATCGAACACGCAAGTGTGCGTTCCGTGGAAAAAGGATTTACCGTAACCGTGACAGGAACGTATCAGAAGGATGAGACTCATGATACGGATACCGGAAGTGCCGGTGGATTTATCGGATGCGGAAAGGGTGTCCAGATTCGTTCCTCGGATGTGGATAAACTGAAAAATACAAAGGTTTTGGAACCGAAGGATCTTCAGTCCACAGACGGAACGGTATATTTTGATGAGACGATTGAAAACCCGAGTACCTATTCTGTATATGGATACCGTCATGCCGGTGGTTATATCGGAAAAGCGGATATGGGAAGCACAGCGACGGTGGGCGGCATCAATTTGCTGAAAAAGGTGCTGAATCTGTCCAACATTGCTTCTGCACTCAGTGTGATCACCTCCATCATCGAGGATTCAGATGTATATGGAGCGGTAGGTGGATTTAACGTTCTGGCATCGGAAACTCGTGAAAAGACGGGAACGATAGGAAAGGCCGGCGGCTATGCCGGACACCTGCTGGGAACACAGCTTCAGGACTGCAATTCCTACAATTTCTACCATATCATCGGTCGAGAGAGTGCCGGAGGTTATGTGGGAACCATGGAACCGGGAAGTGTGGCCAATGTTGTGGGCGGCACAGAGCTCTTAGGCGGACTGGTGAAGATAAACAGTGACCTTCTGACGGTTCTGCAGTCCTTTGTTCCGGTGGTGCGGAACAGTGAAACCACCTGTGTGCCCTGCGGCGGCGTGGTAAGAGCCGATGCCGAGGGACGCAACGGAATCTACCGCGGTCTGGCCGGTGGTTATGCCGGATACAACTATGGCGGTCAGATTTCCGGAAATGACGATAGAAAATGGCGTGGGGAGGACTACACAGGAGAACAGAGAGTTTGCGGGGCTGTCCGGATCCGTTCCGTCTATGGAACAGAGTACAGCGGCGGTTATACGGGCCTGATGCAGTGTGCCAATGTGGCAGATACGGGAAATCTAAGTGTATTATTTGGCGCAATTAAGCTAAGCAATCCATTGAGCGTGCTGCAGGCAGTTTATCCGACGGAGACAAACTCTGCCGTGTATGGTCCGCTTCGCAAACTGGATGTGGAGACCTGGAATAGCTGGGTGATCCATGTGGGTTATTACGGAAGTTATGGAAACCAGCTGCAGGCTTTGGGTCCGGTAACGGATCAGGAGGAATTAAACCGATATATTGAGAAGTATGCCTACGGTTATACGGCAACAGCCGGAAGAAATACAGCTTCTGCTGGAGTTGTCGAAGGCGGAGTGGCCGGCGGCTATGTAGGCCGGATGCAGGGCGGCGTGATCACAGAAGCCCATGCAATAGACCTTCTGGAAACGGAGGCATTTCGCAGTGTTGGAGGATTTGTCGGTGAGATGCTCACAGGTTCTGTGGCAAATCCCGGTGAAATTACACTTGGTAACATAGAACTGGTGGGAACGGAAAGTCTGGCAGCTCTTCAGACCTTCATACCGGTGATTAAAAACTCTGATGTGGCAGGCTATCAGTCCGGTGCGTCCGTGAAGTCAGCCGGATACAGTGAAAATGACCCGGCTGGTTATGCAGGCGGTTATGTAGGACGGATGGTGGGCGGCCAGATCTGGGGAGATGAAACTACTTCCTGCAGCATCACAAAACTCAGGGAAGTGTCGGGAACCTCTTACGTCGGCGGCTATGCAGGCAGAGTGGATCCGGGAAGTGCGGTGGCACTGGATACCTCCACAAGTCAGGGGCTTTTAAATGGAATATTAAAGAAGCTATTAAGTACACCGGAACAACTGGTAACTCTGTTAAATGCAACGGTATCTACCATCCGGTATGCCGGGGTGCAATCCTGGGATGATTGGGGAATCACCGTAAACGGCATGTATCTGGATCAGAATAGCGTGAATACGTCCTATGCGAAAACGGCAGGCGGTTTTGCAGGAAGTATCTCCGGAACTGTGCTGGGTAAAAAAGACGAGGACAAATCAGGGGTTTATGCAAAAGGAATCCGTTCCGTCACAGGCGGTGAATATGCCGGAGGATGCTTCGGTATCGCGGATGTCTCAGCAGTGGCGGATGTCTCCGGAAATGGGGAAACCGGGCTTTTAGACAAGGTTCTCCAGCTTGGAAGTGTCAATGTTCTGGATGCATTCCGGCCCTATGTGTACTTTGGCGAGGTAAGCGGAAGTGCTGACGCGGGTCTTACGGTATCTGCCAATACAGCCAAAGAATATGGGCAGAATGAGGAACTTACCTACAGCGGATGTGCCGGCGGTTTTGGAGGAGGCCTGATGAATGGTTCCGTAAAAGACAGCCATGTGACGGCGCTCCGCCATGTAACAGCTCCCAACAGTACCGGTGGTTTTATCGGCTACAGCGGCAAGAGCGGTGTGGTTCAGTTGAAAAAGGTTGATGTTCTTGGCGACGAGACATCGCAGCTTCTGGGCGGCTCCCTGGGAGTCCTCAACGTGTTCGGCTCTCATATCGAAAGAAGCAGTGTGACGGGTATCCCAGGCGGCTATACGGTGCAGAGCCAGAATGGTCAGGAAGCGATTGCCGGAGGCTTTATCGGATATGCAAACCTGGCAAAGATAAGCGACAGCACAGCCGGAGATCCGGAGACAGAGTCCTATGGTATAAAGCAGGTTGCCAGCAGCCAGATTGCCGGTGGTTTTGCCGGTCGGACAAGTTATAAATATCTGGCAGATATCAAGCTTGATTCCACACCGGTGGATGTTGTTTTTCAGTTATTAAATAAGTTGATTCAGGCACTGTATCTGGATAAATTACAGAATTTAGCTGTGCTGAAGATTGATCTGGGTTTCATTACGGTAGATGCCCTGTATGACGGAAATCTTCTGCATGTGAATTTGCTGGGGCTGGATATTTCAGTTGGCCTTTCTAAGAAATCAGCGGAAAATAACCAGCAGACGGATCTGGCCATCATTACTATCGGTGATTCCAAAATCGCACTTCCATGCAATGAAAACGGAATCCTTGGTGATGACAGCAAGCAGAATATTAACATTGAGCTCATCAAAGCAAACCGGACGAAGATTAAGGGCTGCAAGACATACGGAATTTCCGACGGATATGATGTCTACGGAGGCGGTTCCGGCAACATTTCGGACGGAACAGGCGATAAAGGCTTAAGCGGTGGTTTCGTGGGCTACAATGACGAAGGCATGCTTCTGGAAAATGACATGTTCCGCTGTGATGCGATCCGCGGTACAGCCGGAAAAGTAGGCCCATTCAGTGGTGTCAGTGATTTAAGCAGTGTTTACGAATTTAACACGAAAAAGAATATCGAAGGCAATGCAAACCGGTACCGGGTTTACCGGAAGCTGGAAAACGGACTTTCCGGTATAGATTCGCAGATTCAAGGAACTGGTGGAAACGGGCGTCTGGATGAAGCACCAGAGTTTACACCGGCGGCTTCGGCAGATGCATTCAATATTTATACCATCCTTCATATGAACAAAGTGGAACAATATGAGAATCTGAAAGACGCAGATCTGAAGGCAGAAGATACGTCAGTAAAATTGGAAGCTTATGTATCTGATGCCAAGGCGGTTCTCATGAATGATGTTCCGACGGAAACATCCTGGGAAGGAATCACGCCTCCACCGTCCCAGATGCAGGACCCTTGTGATGAGTTCCTGCACATCACGATTAACAAGGTATGGAAAGATTTCTTCAATCTGGACAAGTTAAGACCGAACTCCATCAATCTTACACTCTGGAGAAAGTGGACGGATGGAAGCGGAGAGCATCAGGAGGCGGTAACCGGGTATGCTCCATTTACCTGGACACCGGAGAATCCTTCGAAGAATAACTGGCAGACGGTATGGAAGGATCTGCCGGCTTATAAGTCGGAAACCATTAAGGGAGAAGACGGAACAGAAACAACAAAGACCTATTATTACACGTACTATGTGACAGAGGCGGAAGTATCCGGATACCTCACAAGCATTACCGCCGGTGATGATTTTACGATCACCATTACGAATAGCCATCACCGTGTACTGCCGGATACCGGCGGACGCGGAGCTTATATCAATCTTTTACTGGGGGCAGTGATTCTGACCGTTACATTCTGGACAGGGCGAACCGGAAGAAAGAGAGAGGGGGATGGTGCAGTGTGAAAATGTGGAGATACCGCCGGAGGCCGGTACGCGCGCCGGATGCAGAACGCAGAAGGTAAACATTAAAAACAAAGAAAAAGGTACAGGAAAGAGGAAGAATATGAAAACGAGAAAGTTATTTTCAAGAATCATGGCAGCCGTATTTGCCATGATCCTGGTACTGGGCATGAATATGACAGCCCTGGCATCAACATTGACAGTGAATGGAACCAAAGTCAATGGTGGTGACGTAACAGCCTATAAGCTGTTTAACAGAACCGAGCAGGAATTGGAAGGCGGCAAGAAGGCAGTTGCATATACATTGAATTCCAAATATGCGGGATATTTTACACAGGCAGGAAAACCGGGCGATGGAAAAACCGGTGATGCGTTATCCGAAAAAGCATATAATTATGTGGCAGGATTAGCAGGAGATGCAAATAAAGAGAAATTATCTCTGTTCGCAGCGGATATGTGGAAGTGGATCTCTGAACAGTCGGGAATGACAGCAGACGGAACTGCTTCAGCGGCAGCAGGTACAACCACAATGACTCTTGATGCAGGTTATTACTTAATCTTCCCGGCAGGTGCAGCTACATTAAAAGACGATCATAAATCTCCGGCAATTTTGCGGGACGTGGATGGAACAAATCCAGTAAGTGTTACATTAAAGAGTGAATACCCGACACTGGATAAGAAGGTTACAACACCAGATGGTACCCCGGCACCGGCTGGAACTGTAAAACCGGGCGATACCGTTACTTACACCATTACTTCCAAGGTTCCGGATGTAAGCGGATATACCAAGGGTTATAAATTTGTGATCAAGGATACCCTGTCTCCTGGTTTAACCTTTAATGATGACAGTGTAAGCGTTAAGATTGGCGCGAGCGCTCTGGATACAACTAATTACGAACTTAAAAATGATGAAACTGTTGCTCCGAATACATTCACACTGGAATTGAAAAACATGACAACTGGTACTGATCCGAATAAACAGGTACCAAACAATACTCTTTACCCGACTGGCGCAACCATCACTCTGACATACACCGCTACTGTAAATGAGAATGCAGTTACCGGTATCGACCCGAATACCAACAAGGCGAAGGTTGAGTACAGCAACAAACCGGGCGCAGAAGGAACCGGTGAGTCTGAAGAGGTTGAGGCAAAGGTATATACCTTTGAATTTGGTATCTACAAGTACAGCCTGAAGGATGATACTGCTAATGATGAAGAGATAAATAGAAATGCGCTGGCAAATGCACAGTTTAAATTATATGCTGATGAAGAGCACAATAAAGAAATCAAACTGGTAGAGGAATCAGGCAAGGTTTACCGTCAGGCAAAGGATGCCACAGAAACAGCGGTTGGCTATATCGAAACAGATGCCACAGGTAAAGTTACGATCAAAGGCTTAAAAGAAGGCACTTATTACCTGGCCGAGACCAAAGCTCCGGATGGCTTCAACAAGCTGGTAGGTGATATCAAGGTTGAGATTGGTAGTCTGGTATATGATACTATAGATACAACAAAGCTTAACAGCTATGAGGTAACCTATACCATGCCGGGTGCAACAAGTGGTACAACGGTTAAAGTAGAGACATCTGGTTCCAAGGCAGAAATTCCGGTACTGAACAAGGCTGGCTCCACTCTTCCGAGCACCGGTGGTATGGGTACTGTTGTGTTTACCATCGCAGGTGCAGCGATTATCGGTCTGATGCTGGTAAGCAGCCTGGTAAGCAAGAAACGCAAACGTTCTGAATAATCCGAGTGGATTGGACGTTACTGGCACACTTGTGTGGACAGTAACGATTAGACAGGTGATCCGGGGGAGAGTTTAACTCTTTCCCGGCATCCTTATTAGTAACTATTCAGTACCTTCATAGTTACCCTTATTACAATAATAGAGAGAAGGAAATAAAATGAACAAAATTGTAGGAAAAGTAATCAGGACAGTCGGCTATTTTATTGGTTTCTCTGTATTGTTGTACCCATCCGTCAGCAACTACCTGAATCAGATCCATGGCACAGCGGTGGTCAGTGATTATCAGCAGCAAGTGTCCCATACCACAGAGGAAGAGGAAAACCGAATGTTTGCGGAGGCACAGGCCTATAATCAGCGGCTTCTGGGATCGATTTCTCTGGAAGATCCTTTTGAGGCCGGAATCAAGCAGGAAAATACGGAGTATGAGTCACTGCTCAACATGGGTGGAAATGGAGTAATGGGATATGTGGAGATTCCTAAGATCAAGGTACTTCTTCCTATTTATCATGGTACATCTGAGGCAGTTCTTCAGAGCGGAATCGGTCATTTGGAACAGACTTCCCTTCCGGTGGGCGGAGAAAGCACCCATGCGGTGATATCCGGTCACCGGGGACTTCCAAGCGCCAGATTATTCACGGATCTGGATCAGATTGAAAATGGAGATGTATTTTATATCAAGGTGCTGAACCGGACGCTGGCCTATCAGGTGGATCAGATACTGACAGTGCTTCCGACGGAGACACAGGCTCTTGCGATTACAGAGGGAGCCGACCAGGTGACCATGGTTACCTGTACTCCCTATGCCATCAATACACACCGCCTTCTGGTCCGCGGTTCCCGTATCCCTTATGAGGAAGCGGTAGAGGTGGCGGAAGAGTTGGAGATTAAACCGCAGGTACCGTTGACCCAGAAGATGCTGATGTTGGGTGTCGGGGCGATTCTTCTGGTATGGCTGGTTGTAACTGCGATCAGGATCGTGCGCTGGGTAAAAGAGAGAAAGAAAGCAAAGGAGAATGGTCATGAGGAATAAGTGGAAAAGGAAGCTTCGGTGTTTTGGCACATTCGTCCTGATGTTGTCATGCCTGTGCTTTCATAGAACGATTTCCGCTTATGCATCTCCTGCTGAACGGGGAACGATCCAGATTGATGTGAAGGTTGAGGATAAGAAAGGCAACAGAATCGGAATAGAAAATGTCAAGTTTCTTCTTTACCATATCGCAGACTGGGAGACCGACAGATGGGTACTGAAGCCGAATTTTGTTGATTTTACAGGGAAACTTGATTTCAGTGACGCCAAGGAGCAGGAAAAGACATCGAGGGAGCTTAGCGAATATATCCGAAAAAAGGCTTTCCGGGAAATAATAGGAACCAGCAATGCATCCGGTATTGTGATGTTTACCAATCTGGAGCAGGGAATCTACCTTGTAGCGCAGGAGCAGTCTTTTCGATATGACATTTATACATATACCAGTACACCTTCTCTGGTTCAGGTGCCGGCCCGTATCGGAGATCAGGATTACCTGAATGTAGAATTGGAGATGAAATTTGCAAGAATAGAAGACAAGCCGGATCAACCGTCTTCTTCCAATAAGAAACCGAAGCCGGAAACAGTCAAGGATGATTCGAAAAATCAGGAGAAAGTGGAAACAACCGGACTGGTTGAGACAAAACCAGAGGAAAATATTCCGATCCTGGTGTTACCAAAAACCGGAGATATGGCGAAGCCCGGAATCTATCTGGCAGGTACGATCCTTTCCTTTGCGGCGATTCTGCTGCTTTTATTTCTCATCCGCAGACGTAAAGAATAAGCGATTGCAGCGGTTTGTACAAGAAATGAAGAACAGGCGATTCCGGCGGTCTTAAGCAAGAAACAAAAAATTATGATACATAACGATAGGAAATAGAGATGAGACAAAAGAGAATACTTACAGGTCTTCTTCTGCTATGTGTGATCGTGTTTGCCGGTTTTCTTACGATGCTTGTAAAAACATTGATTCCATATCAGGAGGCAGATGGAGTCTATGAGGAGATTAGCCGGGATTCTGTGCAGATAGCAGCTTCTGAGAGCCGCAAGGAACCCTCGAATCAAGAACAGGGGCAGGTGGTGTCAGAAATCTGCCCGATTACAGTAGATTTTCAAGTGTTAAAAGCGCTCAATCCGGATATTGTGGGATGGATTTATGGAGAAGATACGAAGATAAATTACCCGGTGGTGCAGGGGAAGGACAACGAATTTTACCTCACCCGTATGCCGGATCAGAAGGAGAATGCCTCCGGTTCTATCTTTATGGACTGCAGAAACCGGGAGCCGTCATCCCTTACCAACCAGATCCTGTACGGCCATCATATGAAAAATGGGAGTATGTTTGCCGGGCTTATGAAATACAAAAGCCAGGAATATTATAAGGCACACAGTTATTTCTTTTATCTGACAGAGGAGAAAAAATACCGACTGGAGATCCTGCGTGGGCAGGTTACAACGGATGCCTCGGACTTCTATCGGACCGAATTTTCATCGGAAGAGGATAAAGAAACCTGTGTAAGCCGGTGGAATAAAACCTCCTGTCTGACACCGTTGTTTATAGAAGCATTGGATGCACCGCTGATGACGTTGTCAACCTGCTCCTATGAGACAGCTGACGCACGTTTTGTAGTACAGGGACAGCTGATTGAGCTTGGGGAATGAGCAAACGATTTGCAAATGAAAATCCCCTGCGCATGGTGGAAACCTGACGATTTCATGAAAAATCTATGAACCGCTCCTCCTGCCTTTTAAATATATTAAAAATATGTTACAATAGACAGGATTTGACCAGAGCATGGCGTAATGATGAAGATACGGGATCGTTACGATATGAGGCAAAAAAAGGAGAAATGGGTGAATGAAACATAAGATATACAGAACCGCGGCAGCTACACTTGCAGTGGCGATGCTTCTGTCCGGTTGTGGCAAAACCCCGGCGTCGAATTCTAACGAGCCGGTAAAAGTGTCCATCCAGACAGAGAGTGAAGGTCAGGCGGTGGTGGACGGCATGGAGCAGTTAACGCCGGACGGACCGGATTATGAGCGTTTAAAGGATCTTCCGGTTCCGGAGACAGAGCCTGCACCGGAGTATCTGCGGCTGGGTGTGGAACATGAGAAGATCTCAGAGCTGCAGGCCCGGTTGATGGAGTTAGGCTTTATGGATAACGATGAGCCGACGGAATATTTTGGAAATGTGACCCAGGAAGCAGTGAAGACCTTCCAGCGGCAGAATAAGCTGGATCAGGACGGAATCGTAGGCCCGGCTACCTGGGATGCGATTATGGATCCCAACGCCAAGTATTATGCGGCGCAGAATGGCGACCAGGGCTCCGATATCGAGCGTATCCAGAAACGTTTATATGAATTGGGTTATCTGGCTACGGCAGATCTGGTGACCGGTAATTTCGGTGAGAAAACGGAAGAAGCGGTTAAGAAGATGCAGCAGGTCAATGGTCTGGATCAAGATGGCAAGGTGGGCCGTCGTACCGTGAACTTATTATATAGTGAAGATGTGAAACCAAACTTATTGGTTTACGGAGATAAGAGTGAAGTGGTAGAAGCCGCTCAGAAACGGTTGAAAGAGTTAGGCTATCTGACAACAGAACCAGACGGAACCTATGGAAATGATACTTCTGTGGCATTAAAGCAGTTCCAGTCTCGTAATGACCTGGTTGTCGATGGTTACCTAGGACCGTCCACCAGAGCCGCATTAAATGATCCGGGAGCCGTGGCCAATGGTCTTGTTCTTGGTGATCAGGGCGACAGCGTCAAACAGGTCCAGAACCTGCTCAGTAAGTATGGATATTTATCTTCTTCCAATGTAACGGGATATTTTGGTGATAAGACGGAAAGCGCGGTCAAGAGCTTCCAGAGCAACAATGGTCTGGCAAGTGATGGTTCTGTAGGACGGATGACCATGGCGAAGCTGACCGGCAATGATGTAAAGAGATCTACTGGATCTTCCAGTTCTTCAGGATCTTCCGGTAAGAGTAATTCCAGTTCTTCCGGCGGTTCCAAAGGAAGTGTTGGAGGCAGTGGTGTCAGCGGACTCTTATCCATCGCAAGCTCCAAGCTGGGAAGCCCGTATGTATGGGGCGCCAAAGGTCCGAACAGCTTTGACTGTTCCGGTTTTGTATACTGGTGTCTGAATAAAGCGGGAGTAAAACAGAGTTATACCACATCCTCCGGCTGGAGAAGTATTGGAAAATATACGAAGATCACGAATTTTAACAGCCTTCAGGCTGGAGATATTATCGTTGTAAGCGGACATGTAGGTATCGTTGCCGGAGGAGGCACCGTGATCGATGCGTCCTCCAGTAACGGAAAGGTGGTTCACCGTTCTTTAAGCTCCTGGTGGAGGAACAACTTCATCTGTGGCTGGAGAATTTTCTAAATGCTCCGGTTCCTCAAGGTTACAGAGTGGGAATCCCACCTGTGCCTTGAAGAGATCGCCATCGATGTAAAGCTTGAAGGTTCCACCTTGAAGCTGGGTTAAGTCCTTGGCGATGGAAAGTCCCAGACCACTTCCTTCGGTGGTTCTGGCAACATCGCCCCGGACGAATCGCTCTGTCAGTTCATCCGCATGGATATTTAACGGATTGGCAGAGACATTTTTGATCGTAAAATAAGCAAATCCATCGGAAGAGGTCACATCCACATATATGCGGCTGTTCTCCATGGCATATTTGAATGCGTTATTGTAAAGGTTTTCCAAAACCCGCCACAGGCGGCGTCCGTCTACAGCGATCAGAAGGCATTCATTCGGAAGAGAAGATACCAGATCCAGATGTCGGATCTGGTATTTTTCTTCGAATTCTCCATTGGTCTGCTGGATCATCTCCACCAGATCGATCTTGGCGATCTCCAGCTTTAAGTTGCCAGAGCTGGCCTTGGAGGCTTCTACCAGATCCTCCGTCAGCGTCTTTAACCGCTGGGATTTCTGATCTAAGATATCTAAATACCGGGCGATCTTCTCGTCCTGGATCTTTTCTCGTTTTAATAAATCCACATAGTTGATAATAGACGTGAGAGGCGTCTTGATATCATGGGATACATTGGTGATCAGATCAGCCTTTAAGCGTTCACTTTTGACCTGCTCTTTCAAGGCAGTTTCCATGCCGTCACCGATGTTATTCAGGGCTTTGGCAACCGTTTCGCCTTTGCCGGAAAAGCCGTTAGAATCAATCTTATATTCCGTATCACCATCAGCCATCTGGAAAATACCATGGGTGATCTTCTCATATTCTACCTGATTCCGGAATAGAAGCAGGAAGATCCATATCTGAAAACCGATAAAGATCACAGCAGGAACCAGATACAGATAGGAAAAACTTAAAGAGTCCTGTTTTAAGAAGAAATAAGCAAAGCAGGCGCAAAGCACGCCATCCACGGTCAGATATCCGGCGAAGCAAAGAGATAAACGGACCGGAAAGGAGCAGCTTGTCAACGCTGTCAGGCACTTGTGCAGGATACGGCAGGTCAGACTGTTTTTCCAGATGACACCAGCTTTATAGCAGCGGATGAGGCTTAAAAGTGCAGGAAGTGTAATGCCATAGGAAACGGTCATTTCCATCCAGCGGCTGCTATACTCCCAATACTGTTCACTGATCAGGAAATTTAAATAAAAATCTCCGTACTGACGGGTCAGATAGTGTGCTGCAGTCAGAGAAACCGCCCATAAGCCAAGGAAAACTCCAAGAGGAATCTGATCAAAACGGCGAAGCTGGATCTTTTTGGGAGATTCGTCACAGTGTCCGGTCAGGACGATCATGATGACCAGCGTGATGACGGCGCCGATTCCACCAAGAGTGAACAGTACCATACCGGAGATATAGTCCAGACGGATCTTCTCATACTGATTATGGGCAGTGGAGTAAGGGTCCGTATATGGATAGCTGGTATCCAGTCCTAAAACAATGTAATAGTCATTATTGCCGTAAAGATTATAAGTCTCCAGCTGGGAGGTGATGTTTTCCGGGACGTATTTTAAATTGGTGTCCATCAGGATGGATTCACCAGAAATATAGAGGTAACGTCCAAAGGAACGGATCTGCTCTGTGGTCATGTCGCTAGAGTTCGTGTAGACATTTTCCTGTCCGGACTGATTCCGGTAAGAGACTCTGAAATGCAGGTTGGAGGGCTGGTTGATATAGTTGTTGCGGATCTGATAGTAATCACCCAGAACATCCAGAACCTGTACGGACAGATCTTCCAACGAAGCGTACTGATCCCCGGGTTCTGAATAAACCTCGTTGGGGTCGTAAGCCTTCCATTCGATCAACGGCAGATCATCATCATCGGAATTGTCCGTCGCGGACGGACCTCCTGCCACCTCATAGGAATCGGTCAGATAGTAGCCAAGGCTTTTTGCATATCGGATCATCTCATCCAGTGTGTAGATTACCGTGCGGCCGGAGCTGAAGGTAACGCAGACCATGTCAGTCTGGTAGTTGATCTCCCCATTTTTTTCCAGAAGGTTTTTGTAGCTGACGTATTTGAAGATATTTTCCACGTCTGATTCCAGCTGGCTGGTGCAGGGATAGGTATCTGCGTAATTTTCCTCCCGGACCCAGTTAAGCCCCCGCCCGTAGTTCTCGTTGAAATAGACGAAAATGGAACCAACGAGGAACAGGACCAGGAACAGCAGGTGGATCATAAACGCAGTCTGTTTTTTTAAGGCCATAGGCCAGGTATTTCGTTTGCCATTCTGTTCTTTCATAGGTGACACCTACTGCTTTTCAATCTTATAGCCAACACCCCAGACGACTTTTAAGTACCGTGGCTCCCGCGGGTTGATCTCGATCTTTTCACGGATGTGCCGGATATGTACTGCTACGGTGTTGTCGGCGCCGATGGCCTCCTCATTCCAGATCTGCTCATAGATCTCATCGATGGAGAACACTTTTCCGGCATTCTTCACCAGAAGCAGCAGGATGTTGTATTCAATGGGAGTCAGCTTGATCTGTTCGTCATCCACGTACACTTCCTTGGTATCATCGTTGATCTGAAGGCCGCCGCAGCGGTAAATGGTGTCGGTGGACTGCTGGCTTAAATTGCCAAGCTGGGTGTAGCGGCGCATGTGGGATTTGACACGGGCCACTAATTCCAGTGGGTTAAATGGCTTGGTGATGTAATCGTCAGCGCCGATATTTAAGCCAAGGATCTTGTCAGCGTCCTCTGATTTTGCAGAGAGAATGATGATGGGGATACTGCTGGTCTCCCTTACCTTCAACGTGGTGCGGATGCCGTCTAAGCCCGGCATCATCACATCCACGATCATCAGATCCACGCTGTTATTTTCCAGTAATTCCAGTGCTTCATAGCCATCATAAGCCTTGATCACCTGAAAACCTTCGCCGGTCAGGTAAATATCAATGGCCTCGACGATCTGTTTATCGTCATCGCAAACAAGGATTGTCTGCATGGTAGTTTATCCTCCTTTTAGAACCTGAAGATCGCGGTTCCATAGGCCGGAAGCGGGTAAGCGATGGAGTATGGCTGGCCGTCACATTCGCTCTTTTTCGCTTTAAATACGATCTTCTGATCGCCGGTCTTATAAGAACCGTGTGTTTCATCCAGGATCAGGGTGTAATTGCCGGATTTCGGAACACCGACCCGGTAATCTGGGCGGGAAACAGGGGTGAAGTTGCAGACAAATAACAGATTTTGTCTGCCGGTGGCGGAATAACGGACGAAGCTGAAAATGCTGCGGTCTGCGTCATTGGCGTTGATCCACTGGAATCCCTTCCAATCATAGTCCTGGCTGTAACAAGCAGGGTATTTTTTGTACAGATGGAGCAGGTCACGGCAGTAGTCCTGAAGGTCTTTGTGCAGCGGCTCGTCAGCTAAATACCAGTCCAGAGCCACTTTCTCGTCCCATTCGTGGAACTGTCCGAAATCCTGTCCCATAAACAATAGTTTCTTGCCCGGATGTCCCATCATGAAGGTGTAGCCCACTTTTAAATTGGCGAACTTGTCCTCATAGATGCCGGGCATTTTGTTGATCATAGAGCATTTCAAATGAACCACTTCGTCATGGGACAGCACCAGGATGAAGTTCTCACTGGTGGCGTAGGTCATGCCGAAGGTCATCTTGTTGTGGTTAAATTTGCGGAAATACGGGTCCAATTTCATGTATTCCAGGAAATCGTGCATCCAGCCCATGTTCCATTTGAATTTGAAACCAAGGCCGCCGTCTTCCGGTCTGCCGGTAACCATCGGCCATGCGGTGGATTCCTCTGCGATCACTGCCGCACCGTGGCCCTGTTTGTTTACCACGCTGTTTAAGTGGCGGAAGAACTCGATGGCTTCTAAGTTTTTATTTTCCCCGTATTGATTCGGAACCCAGTTTCCAGGTGTGCGTCCGTAGTCCAGATACAGCATGGAAGCCACAGCGTCTACACGAAGCCCATCGATGTGATACTGCTCGATCCAGTATAAAGCGTTGGCGATCAGGAAATTGGAGACCTCGTTGCGGCTGTAATCAAAGACCTTGGTGCCCCAGTCCGGATGCTCGCCTTTGCGTGGATCTGCGTATTCGTAGAGAGCCTGTCCATCAAAATCAGCCAGGCCGTGGGCGTCCTTTGGAAAATGGGCAGGAACCCAGTCTAAGATCACACCGATGCCATGCTTGTGCATATAGTTGACAAAATACATGAATTCGGCAGCGGTGCCATAACGGCTGGTCGGCGCATAATATCCGGTCACCTGATAGCCCCAGGAGCCGTCATACGGGTGTTCCGCGATACCCATCAGCTCCACGTGGGTGTAGCCCATGTCTTTTACGTAGGCGGCCAGCTCGTGAGCTGCCTCTATGTAGGTATAATAACCGTCCTTTTCCTCCCGGTTGGCCTTTCTCCAGGAGCCGAGATGCACTTCGTAGATGGAAAGTGGAGAGGTAGTAAGATCCTGGGTTTCCCGCTTGGTCATCCAGGTATTGTCCTTCCATTGAAAGCCGGAAATATCCCGGGTGATGGAAGCGGTTCCCGGACGGTACTCGCTGCCGAAAGCGTAAGGATCGCTCTTGAATAATACCTTGCCGGACTGCGTCGTGATGGCGAATTTGTATAATTCCCCCTCTTTTAAGCCCGGGATAAATGCTTCGTAGATGCCGGAGGTCTCCAAAACCTTCATGGGATCCGCATCCGGGTCCCAGTTGTTGAAATCGCCGACTACAGAAACAGCAGCAGCGTGAGGCGCCCATACAGCAAAATAAAAACCGTCTTTCCCCTTATAATTTTTCGGGTGCGCACCCAGCTTATCATAGATCTGATAATGGGTTCCTTCTCCAAACAGATAGCGGTCCATCTGTGTGATAAATCCCGTTCCGATTTCTTTTTTGCTACGTGCCATACATTATTCCTCCCTGATTTTCAGGATGGCCCCCCGACCAGCCTGAAGCGTGATGTGTATCCGTCCATTCTGGATCTGGATCGCGGTGTGATCCAGGAGATTTTCCGCGGTGGAAGCGTGGAGTGGAACCGGAATGTCCATGGACGCCGGATTCTCGTCATTGTTCACTGCGGTGATAAGGCAGGAGTGGTCTCCGTGGCGGGCAAAGGAGTACTGACGGTTGGTTAAGGTCAGTTCCTGGTAGCGTCCCATGTGGAGTTCTGGCTGTTCCTCATGGATCTGACCTAACCTGCTGATGTAGTCGGTCAGATCGGTGTGGTAGGAAGCCTCATCGGTGATGCGGATGCAGGGACGCAGCATATCGTCGCTTTCCCTGGTCCGTCTGCCTTCCATGCCCCACTCACTGCCGTAATAAATGGATGGAATGCCGGGCAGGGTGTAGAGCAGAGTGTATACAGAATACAGGTGCTCCGGGTTACGAAGCTTGCTGGCCAGACGGTCCTCGTCATGGTTGTCCACGAAGGTGTAAAGCTGATAACCCACCTGCTCCAGACGGCGCACGGTGTGGGCGATCTCAAAATAGTTATGGTCGTTGTGCCCGGAATACAATCCCTTGTGAAGCTCATAGTTGGTAACGGAATGAAGCATCTCCGGGTTTACCCAACGGGAATACTCACCGTGGATCACCTCGCCCATAAGCCAGAAATCCGGTTTCATGGTGGCGGTCTGTGCCCGCATTTCCTTCATGAAGTTAAAATCCAGGACATTGGCACAGTCTAAGCGGATACCGTCAATATCAAATTCGTCGATCCAGAATCGGATCACATCGAAGAGGTATTGTTTGACTTCCGGATTCCATAGGTTTAAGCACGGAAGCTCATAATGCCCCTGCCATGCTTCATAGCCAAAGGAGTCTCCCATGGGGCTTCCCCAGCCGAAGTTCACACCCCGGTACCAGTCCCTGTAAGGAGAATTCTCCCGGTTTTTCTGAATGTCCTGGAAAGCAAAGAATTCCCGTCCGGTGTGGTTGAACACGCCGTCCACCACCACGCGGATGCCTGCCTCATGGCATGCTTTTACGAAATGACGAAAGCCGTCGTTGTCACCAAGGCGGCGGTCCACCAGTTTGTAATCTCTGGTGTCATAGCCGTGGGTGGAAGATTCGAATAACGGGCCGATGTAGAGACTGTTACATCCCAGGGAACGCATATGGGGAATCCACTCCTCCAGTTCCTTCATCCGGTCAGTGACCTCTGTCTGGTCATTGTGTTTTGGAGCCCCGGTCAGCCCCAGGGGATACATGTGATAGAAGATCCCCTTTTCATACCAAGTACCCATACGCCAAATCCTCCAAGCTGTCATAAAATATGGCGGACCGGAAGTTGTGCGGTTGTTTTGGCTGCATCGTTCCGATACCGCTTATGTTGATTCAGGCTCCAGGCTTTTGAAACAGCGCAGCAGGAACTGGTAGCGCAGCTGTGCCGCGTTCAGTTCGTAGATATAGCAGTCGATGAGAGTAGGATCTACCACCTGTTCAAAATGATTTCTCGCAGAGTCGATGCTGTGGCGGGTCTGCTCGATCTCCTGCCGTAATTTCTGCCGCTCCAGATAGAAGGCCAGAGCCTGTTTGGTACGTTTTCCATGTAATTTCATAGTTTAACATCTCTCCCTGAAATATGATGCTCCGGCTGGCGGCGACCTTGAAATCCGGGAAAAATATGCCGGTTTGTGACGAAAGCCGTTCCGGGGTTTTACAGTAATTAGTATTTCTGGAAGATTGGAAAATATACGAGAAAAACTTTCTATTATTTTACCATTTTCCAGAAAGATGGTCAATGATTCCGAAGAAAGTCTGACGGTTTCTTGGTTACTGTTCACGCGTTGCGCAAACAGCAACGGATTTTGCCGATGCTTCGCATTCTAAATCGGCAAAATCTGTTACCACCACTGTATCATACGGCATTTTCAGTTCAGAAAATGCCTACCCGTGTACAGTAACGAGTTATCGTCCATATGCCGCATGAAAAAATGTGCTTGACTTTTCATAGACTTGTGTGCATAATGAAATCACATTCAGCGCAGGTCATTTCCAGACCATTCATTTCAAGCGCTTATGCAGTTGCAGCCCGGTTCGGGCAGAGGTTTCCCAGATGATTTTAACAGGGGCAGTTTTTCGTTTTGCGGAGGTGGTGCAGGATTTTTTTGACGTATCTGTTTTTGACACCGGTTCTGGCGGCTGGTACCGTGACAGATCTGCGGTTCCGGAAGGTTCCTAACGGAGTGATCGGGTTTGGAGCGGCAGCGGGGCTGGCGATTTTGACGGCGGAGCGGCTGTCAGGAGACGGCGGTGCAGTCGGAGTTGTTTTCACTGGTCATGCCGGGTTGGGAATCTGGCAGTGGTTGTCCATGTGCGGCGGATATGTACTGAGGCTGGGACTGGTGTGTGCGATAGGTTTCCCTCTCTTTTTATTTCGCATGATGGGAGCAGGGGATGTGAAGCTGATGGCGGTCATTGCTGCGTGGCTGGGGTGGCATGACGGAGCAGTGGTCATCGGATATGGATTTTTCATAGGAGCGATCTGGGCGCTCTTTAAAATGTGTCTGTCAGGGATCTTCTGGCAGCGGATTTCTTATTTCATTGCCTATTTCAGGCGATTATTCCTTACGAAAGAGAAAACCCCGTATTATCTTGCAAAACGGGATGGGGACGAAGTGGTGATTCCATTTGCAGTGTGCCTGTTTAGTGGATTTTTACTGTTTCTGATTTAGGAGACAGGTAGAAATGAAACAGGTAGAGATGGGACGCGGCGGAGTCATGTTTGATGGTTTAAAAAGTGCGTGTGCGTGTGACACGGACAGAAAAACAGGGAGGTGGTCTGATGGAAAAGATCATGGCGGTTTATGACGTGGATCCGGCCTATGCCAGGCGGTTTGCGGATGTGACCAACCAGAAGGAACGGGTGCCATTTGATGTGATCCCATTTACTTCGATGGAGGCTCTTCAGGAATATGGAAAAAAGCATAAGGTCGAGATTCTGCTGATCAGCAGTACCGTTCCAAGGGAACAGGCGGAAGCGATAGGGGCAGGATCTGTGGTGACGCTGGCGGAAGGAGAAATCGTAAAGTCGGTGGACAGCTATCCCAGTGTCTATAAATATCAGGCGGCAGACAGTCTGATCCGGGAGGTGATCGGCTGTTATTGCGAAAGCCCGGAGGAGGCAGGTCTGGTGGTGCGGGGGAGAAAAGCCCGGATTCTGGGGATCTATTCACCCATTGGCAGGTGTCTGAAGACATCCCTGGCACTGACGCTGGGACAGCAGCTGGCCAGAGACGGGAAGGTGTTGTATCTGGGACTGGATGCATTTGCGGGATTTTCCAGATTGATCGGGAATTCCTGTAAAAATGATCTTTCTGATGTCCTGTATTTTTTCCGACAGGGGGATCTGACGGTGATGCGCCTTCGCAGTATCGTCTATACCTGGCAGGAAATGGATTATCTGCCCCCGGTGCGTTATCCGGAGGACTTAGAGCAGATGACTGGGGAAGAGACGGGAAAATTATTGGAAAAACTGGCTCTGGAAATGGGCTATGAGTACCTGGTAGTGGATGTGGGGCGGCCAGGCGGCAGTCTGCTTCCGATTTTAGGAGCCTGTGATATTGTATACATGCCGGTGAAGGAGGACGGAATCTCTGCAGCCAGACTGGAAGAACTTGACGAGTACTTAGAGATGGTGGAACGGCCGGACATCCAGGAGAAGATCCGAAGGGTGAAGTTGCCTTATCACAATGATTTTGGCCGTCGGGAGACGTATCTGGAACAGCTTTTATGGGGACAGCTGGGCGATTATGTGAGACAGCTGTTAAAAGGAGTGCCATGGCGATGACAGGAGAAGAGGGCATGAGGGAAAAAGAGCGGGTCAGGCAGTTAAAACAGCAGCTTCGGGACGAGCTCCGCCAGGAATTGGACGGTTACCGCCAGGTGGAGGACGAGGAGCTTTACGAACGGATCGACAGGAAGATTTTTGAAGCGGGCAGTCAGGGATATCTGCCCTTAAAAGAGCGGCTGGAGCTGCGGAAAAGCATTTTTAATTCGTTCCGGAAACTGGATATTCTGCAGCAGCTTTTAGATGACCCGGAGATCACGGAGGTGATGATCAATGGACGGGACCATATCTTCGTAGAGGAATCCGGGGTCATGCATCCGTGGGAATATGAATTTGAGTCGGATGAACAGCTGGAGGATATGATCCAGCAGGTGGTCAGCCGGGTAAACCGGACGGTGAATGTGTCGAATCCAATCGCGGACGCCAGACTGGCAGACGGTTCCCGTGTCCATGTGGTGCTGCCTCCGGTATCCCTGGACGGTCCGGTCATGACCATTCGTAAATTTCCGCGGATCATCACGATGGAAATGCTGGTGGAATCTGGTTCCATTACCCAGGAAGCGGCAGATTTTTTAAAGAAGCTGGTCCGGGCAGGCTATAACCTGTTTATCAGCGGTGGGACAAACTCTGGAAAAACCACGTTTTTAAATGCCTTGTCATCCTATATTCCAGCAGATGAGCGGGTGATCACCATCGAGGATTCTGCGGAATTGCAGATCCAGCAGGTGAAAAATCTGGTGCGTCTGGAGACCAGGACAGCCAATTCGCAGGGGGAAGGGGCGATCGGGATCGGGGACCTTATCAAAGCGTCCCTGCGAATGAATCCCAAGCCCCACCATTATGAAATAGTGAGGTTTAGAGCGTAATAAAAAGCCGCTCCCCGTCCCAAGTACACTCCTGAATCACAGCGCGAGCGATCGCGTTTTTTTCTTTGTCGTCGAAGCCATCCAGGCCATGAATCAGCTTTGCGATTTCCGCAGCCGTGGCCTTGGCATCCTTCGCACTGGCAGCAGCCCGGTGGCTTTCCATCTCGGCCAGCGAGGCTTCGCGCTTCAGAGCACCCAGCTCAACGTCCAGGCGTTCCATTTCCGCGATGATATACTTTGATGCAGCGGAATCCTCGGCCAGAGCTAACGATGCAGCCAGGCGGCCGATCTTACGCTCACAGGCAGACACGCGAGCCTGCGCGGCCTTCAGATCAGGAACATCGGCCGGAGCTTCCGCTTTGACGAATTTCTGAATCAAGGCAGGATCCGCAGTGATGCCACGGAATAGCTCCAGGACTTTCTCATCCAGCAGATCGCATTTGATCTGCCCCATGTCGCAGGCGTCCACGCCCTGCCGCATTCGCTTCCTGCAGTAGTACCAGGAAGAACAGGTACCGTCGACCTTTTTCTTTCTGGAGACCTGCATCAGGTTTCCGCACTTGCACCGGAGCACGCCCTTCAGGAGAGGCACCGGCCACTTTGCATCCTTGATGCATTTATTCTGAGTAAACCGGGACTGCACCGCGAGCCATTTCTCGGCAGGCATGAAGGGTTTGTGCTTTCCAAGACACACGGTCCACTTCTCCGGCGGCTGCGCCTGGTGTTTTTTGTTTTTCTCGGTCGACCGGCCGTAGATGATCACACCGACGGATCCGTCCCACATCTCACGCGGGGAGCCAGGATCCATGATGCAGCCCTTCGCGGCATAGAAGTCGTACACTTCCGGAGTCGCCTCGACGCAATACGGCATGGTCAGCATTTTATGCAGCTGCGTGGTCGAGAAGAACTTCCCGCTTTGCGTCCGGACGCCCTGGTTTTTGAATCGCGTCTCCATCCCCTGCAGGCTGCAGTTATAAGCCAGGAAGGTATCGAAGATCTGCGTCACGTAGCGAGCCCCGTCCGGATCCACCTCGATGGAGCAGTGCTTCTTCCCATTCACAACAATATGCTTCCTGACGTAACCAACCGGAGGATTGCCGCCAGTCCAGTATCCCTTTTTAGCAAGGCCCAGCATATTATCCGTAACACGGGCCGCGATGGTTTCACGCTCCATCTGAGCGAAGACCACCGTGACATACATCATGGCGCGCCCGATCGGCGTCGTGGTGTCGATATTTTCCTTTATGGAAATAAACATCACGCCATGTTCCTCCAGGAGCGCGTAGATATTCGCAAAATCCCGGACGTCCCTGGAAAGACGATCCAGCTGATAGACTACCAGGACATCGCAGAAGCCACCCTTTATAAAAGACAGCATGCGCTGCAGATCCGGCCGGGACGTATTCGCACCAGTGAAGTCTTCATCAGAGAACTGCTGCCAGGAATCCACCTGGCCGGAAAACTTCGACTCGCAGTATTCCCGGTTCATCCGGAACTGATTATCGATTGAATCTGATTTATCAGAAAATACGGATTTTCGTCCGTAGGAAAAGAACCTCATCGTCTCACCTCACAAAAAAAGAGTATAAAAAATAAACCCTTGCGGATTTATCGGAAACGCTGTAAAATTTATTCGTAGAGTTTACAGCTTCCGCAAGGAAGAACAGGTCGCCTGGTGTTCGCAGCACTGGGCGATTTTTTTATTTACATTTCTTAATTAACGCACGCAATCCGGGGAGAGTCTCCACGAATTCATCCTCCAGATCTGAAACAGATAACCAGGAAGACAAAAGCAATTTGTGGTCAATTAAAAATTGAAGTATTGGCCGCGGCAGGCCCCGGTCTGGAAACAGCGGCTTCTCGTCAAGAGCGTGCTGGATCAGAGCTGACGCATCAGCGCGATACATCCCGTCAAGCATCGGAACTCCTAACTTTTTCATAAGCTCAAGCTGAGCCTCCGTAACTTCTGGCATTTCCAACTCACAAGTAAACGGAGGGAGCAGACCAGTACGCGCCTCCACGTCAGAGATCGCCTCCCAGGAACCACAGAGAACACGCCTGGTGTTTTTTCTCCTGGTCCCTGGGTTTATTCCGGTAATCTTATACCGAAGAATGCGATCGTCAGGCAGCACGGATACGGATCGCCGCGGAACAATTCTATCAAAAAATCCCACGACTACGCCTCCTTTTTATTGGTTCCTCCGTTTCCACCATTCGAGAGAGATGATCCTGCCGCCGCTTTTTTCTGGAGCTCAAGCTGCTGTCGGTATGCCTCCACTTCCGCATCGATATCCAACTCCGAAGCAGAACCCGAAGGAAAAGCCTTCGCATTCGGATCCAGGTCTTCAAGAGCAGCCACGACATCAGTAATGAAGTCGATAATCGTCTCGCGTGAGCCAGCCTTCAGGTTTATGTATTTTTCAATCAGAACCTGGTCAGCATTGGAAAGATCGTACCTTTTAACCAGAGCCTCCAATTCATCGCTGGCATCCGGAGCAAACATCTCGCCGGTTCCATCACGGAGCCATTCTTCGTTCACACCGAACTCCCTACAGATAAGAGAGACCACAGAATCGATCGGTTCATTTCTTCCAGTTTCGTAATTAGCGATAGTATTTCTTTTTATTCCGATACGATCAGCAAACTCCTGCTGAGTTAAGTCAAGATCGCGCCGGATTTTTCTAATTCGGTCTTTCACGATTTCACCACCTTTCATGAATGATTATACAGCAAAAAAGTGCGTTCGTCAACAAAAAGTCACACAATCAACAAAAAATGCTTGACGATTGTGCGGATAGGACGTATAATAGTCCCAGAAGCACAAAAATAGAGCACCAAACGGAAGGAGGAAACACCATGGCAAAAGCTAAGAGATACACAGCCGAGCAGCTCAGCGACGCTGAGAAGATGGCAGCAACCCTCGCGAACGTTCCGGAGGAAAAGAGAACCCTCGTCATAATGATGACAAACTCATTCATGGCCGGAATGGAAGCACAGAAAGCCATTGACGATACAGCCAAAGCAGCAGCGCTGGCATAAACACACAACTGAATAAGAAGCAAGAGGAAGCATGACACCTCAATAAAAACTGTCAGGTCTGGCGGAGCCGATGCAATAAATCCGCTCGGCGGATAACCGGAGCCTGCGGCCAACCGTCGTAATTGGGAGAGATAGCGTGAGCCCAAGTAAAACAATGGCGGCTAGGAGGCAGATGAGAACACCAGGAGAGAGAACATCCGGAGCATGGACTGGTGGGTGCGCAATACACCCGGATGGCGGCGATGAAACAGACCGCACTGCAGGCAACAGCTATACGGCTACCCCACACAATACTCAGGGAGCAAACAGCGGACAGGTTCTTCTTCAAACCTATGGAGAACCTGTCACAGACTGCCGGGCCCAGCCAAGCCTAGAGAGCAATATAAACAGCTCCGGAAGTCAACTACTAAATTAAAGAATTTATAAGAAGGAAGTGAGTAAGATGCAGAGGTATCAGACAGAGGATGAACACCGGAAAGCAATGAGAGCTAAGATCAATAAAACAATAAAGAGAGGAAGACGCCGGAAACGAATCATCCGAAGATTGAAGAAGGCAGTGCCAGGAATCTGCATCGGAGTATTTATCGCAGGCATGGGAGCCTGGTGCATAGCAGCTCCACTCCCGGATCCAGACGACTATGAGCCCTACCGATTCCAGGCAGCGAACGGTCAATGGTACACCCAGGAAGAATACGAACAGATGAGCCGAGAAAGAGATGCATACCATCAGCGGGAGCATGAGGAAGCAGAGAAGGAAGCTCAGATAATCAGAGACTACCAGGAACAGTACCAGAAGGACCAGGAAGCAGAATGGAGGCTCTACCAGGAGCAGACGCGGACAGGGCTGATACATAGCATGGACTTTGATGCAAACGACGCCTACCTGCTAGAAAAGATCGCAATGGCCGAAGCTGAATCAGAGGACACCGAAGGCAAGGCGCTGGTCATGCTGGTGGTTCTGAACCGAGTATGGGATGCAAGATTCCCGGACACGATCGAAGAAGTGATCATGCAGGACGGAGCATTCACACCGGTGAGCAATGGCAGATATGACAAGGTGGAGCCGGATGCCGACTGCATGAAGGCAATGGAGCTGATCACAGTAGAGCACTGGGATGAAAGCCAAGGAGCCCTCTACTTTGAAAAGGCCAGCGACGAAAGCACCTGGCATAGCAGGAACCTGCAGAAGTTATTCACACACGGAGCGCACACCTTCTACACAGAGAAAGAGTGAGGACAATGGGAATCAGAATGGAAGTCAAGCTGACGGATGGGTACCAGCAGCGCTTCACAAGTGCGTGCCTGGCTCAGATCGGAAGCAGAAAAGAGGTAACGAAGATTGAAGATGGCAATGAAGGATGGAAAGATCATGCTGATCGAAGTGGACAATACACAGATGGCGATCATAAAATCCTGGAACTCAATGAAGTACGACCGGCGCAAAAGCATGATGATCGGAGACTGCAGCAAGGAACTGCTGGACAAGCTCTCCAAGATCGTGAGACTGCCACCGGCCATAGAAAGCTACAGACAGCGATTGGATGAAACACAGCGAGCCGTAGATAAGATGCGAGTCGAGAAGGAACCGGAGGCCCTGGTCAAATACCCGGTGCAGGGCAGCCTTTACGAGCATCAGATAAGAGCAGCCAACATGGCACTCCTGACGTTCGGCCTCGCGGATCCAAAAGAGGTACTGAAATCAGAATAGGAGGCAACTATGACATACGATGAAATCATCGAACAGCTGGAGATCACCAAGAGCAAAATCAAAGAGATCGCCCGGAACGAATATGGTGGAGAGTCATGGAACGACGACCTGGATGCGCTGACAGAAGCAGCGGACATCGTCGCAGACTACAGCAAAGCAACAGCTCAGGCATCAGAGATGAGCCAGAAGTACGAACAGCCAGCAATGGCAGTCAGACGTGCAGCAGGGCTTTATACCTGCCCGCTTTGCGGCAAGAGAACACAGGTCGGCCACACGCACTGTCACTGGTGCGGAAAGAAGCTCTCCTGGGACAGAGAAGCATACGCAGACCGCGACTACCCGCATATGAGCACGAAGGGAGGCAGAAGACGATGATCATACAGTTAGAGATTCCAAAGGAATTCGCAAAAGACTACGCAAACAATAGATTTGATGACTTCTTCAGGAGAGTCTATGCGGATATTGACAACGAAGGAATGTGCGGCAACTACGAAGGTGAAACAGCTCAGATGATGGCGCGCGCGTTCAAAGAATCGAGGTGCCTGGACTATGAGAAAACTCGTTGATGCACCCAGGAAAAAGAAGCAGTGGACCGAGAAAGAGGAAGCCTACCTGCAGGATAAATGGGGCACGGTCTCCATCAAAGGACTGTCCAAGGCTCTCGGCCGATCGGAGAATGCAATCATCGTCAGAGCGCAGCGGCTCGGATGTGGCGCACACCTGGCCGGAGACACAAGGATATCCCTGAACCAGCTCATGCTTGCAATCTACGGAAAGAACATGCTCGGCTACACCAGCGACAGGCTGATCCGGTACGGACTGCCGGTCAAATGGCACGTAGTGAAGAAGAACCGGTTCAGGGTGATCGACATCGATGCATTCTGGAAATGGGCCGAGGATAACAAGAGCATCCTGGACTTCTCCCGGTTTGAGAAATACGGTCTCGGAGCAGAACCGGACTGGGTAGATGTGAAGCGCAAGGCAGATTATAAAAAGCTGCAGCTTCACGGCCAGCACAACGCAGCATGGACGAAGACGGAAGACGACAAGCTCCGGTACCTGCTCAGCAAAGAGACATATACATACAGCGACCTGGCAGCAGAGCTGAGACATTCGGAAGGAGCTATCAAGCGCAGGATCCTAGACCTTGGAATCAATAAGAAGCCCGTGCGGTGCCCCCCCGAAAATGGACGGAGGACGAGGTGGAAACCTTGTGCCGCATGGTAGACGAAGGCTACGATTTCACACTGATCGCAGAGAAGCTGGACCGGACAGCGCTGGCCACGCGTGGAAAATACGAGCGGCTGCAGAATCCGGAATATAACAAACGATACAACCGCGGGCAGAATGAGGACTACGAATACCAGGGAATCAGAAGCATAAGCGGAAAAGACATCCTGAAAGACAGAGAGCTGATGGATGGCGCCGAGTTCCAGGAGCTGGAGCCGGTAGCAAATAAGTGAAGGAGGAAAGTAAATGGCAGCCAACACAAATAAGGGCTTCGGTCTTTTATTTGAAATGGGATGCGGCAAGACCAGAACTGCGATCGCCATCGCAGGAGCCGCATATGAAAAAGGCGCGATCCAGAGAGTCCTGGTAATCGCACCAACGTCCGTCGTGTCGGTCTGGCCAAAAGAGATCGCAGAGGTCGCAGACTTCAAAGTGACCTGCAAGGCGCTCCTGGGAACGAAACAGCAGAGAATCCGAATGATTGAAGACCTGCAGGCGTTCCCGTTCAAAGCACTCAAGGTCGCCGTGATCAACTACGAATCGACCTGGAGAGATGGACTGTTTGAGAAGCTCCAGGAGTACGACGCTGACCTGATTATATGCGATGAGAGCCAGCGAATCAAGACACACGACGCAGAGCAGAGCAAAGCAATACATAAGTTAGGAGACCAGGCGAGGTACAAGCTCATCCTCTCCGGAACACCGGTGCAGAATGATGCAATCGACATCTGGAGTCAGTACCGATTCCTGGACGCCTCGATCTTCGGCCGGAACTTCTACCAATTCAGAAACCGGTACGCGATCATGGGAGGCTTCAACCGAAAGCAGATCGTCGGATACAAGGACCTGGACGGTCTGATCCGAAAAGAGCACTCGATCGCATTCAGAATCACGAAGGAAGAAGCAATCGACCTGCCGGAGCAGACGTTCATCAAGAGGAAGGTCCAGCTCGGCAAAAAGGAGAAAGACCTATACAACCAGATCAAGCGAAGCAGCTATGCAGAGTTATCCAACGGAGACAAGATCACGGCCACAACCGTACTGACAAGGCTCCTGAGACTGCAGCAGCTGGCCGGAGGATTCCTGGTCACAGACGACAGCGACAAGCCAGAGCTCGTCAACACAGCGAAGCTGGATGCGCTCCAGGATATCATCGAGGACTACGTACTAGGCGCAGGAAAGAAGCTGGTAATTTTCGCAAGGTTTATCCCGGAAGTAACCGCCATCATGAAAATGATAGATAAGACCTTCCAGAAGACAGGAAAGAAGCAAGTGGCCATCTACGGAGCGATTAAGAAAGAAGACCGCGGACCGATCATCAAACAGTTTCAGGAAGATCCGGACACCGTGATCATCGTCGGCCAGATCGACACCCTCGGCGTCGGAGTTACCCTGACAGCTGCAGATACATGCGTCTACTATTCGAAAAACTTCAACTACGCCACATACGAACAGAGCCTCTCCAGGATCCACCGAATCGGCCAGAGGAACACCTGCACATACATCGACCTGGAGACCGAAGGAACCGTGGATGAGATGATCGGCAAGGCACTGGCCAGAAAAGAAGATATGGCCAAGACAGTCGTGGATGACTGGCGTGCGTACTTTGAATAGGAGGCAACATGATGATATTAAAGAAAATCGCTCACAAGGTCGCTCAGGCATTCAGGCTGGCCCAGGCTGCCGATAAGAAACTGTCAACTGGCATAGCAGCAGCGCTGGATGCTAAGGCAGAGCAGCTAAGAGAATACGAAAAGAGCTTCGAGCCAGAACCTCCGAAACCGGATCCTTTGCTGGAAGCGCGCACATCACTGGCGCAGGCTGGATTCAGTGCAGCAGCAGCCACATATGCGCTCCGGAGATTCGCGGAAGCATTGAAGCCGGAGCCATTGAGTCACCTGACCAATAACTGGCGGAAGATGCATGGTCTGCCGATGCACCGGAAACCTGCAGCGTTCAGGAGAAGGAGGCAAGAGAATAATGGCAGAAGTTAAGATCTGGCCGCGAGGCCAAAACGAAACCGGAGGCATCCTGCTGATGCCGATGAAGAAAAACATCCCAAAAGGGCATCCGGAATGGAGCCTGGTAAAATGTCCGATCTGCGGACAGGAATGCTGGAGACCAATATCAAGACAGGAACTCCGGCAGAAGAAAATGCAAGCAGCCTGCACAGAGTGCGGACTCAAAATAGAAAGTAGGAGGACAAACCCATGAAACTGACAGAAATGCTCGGCCAGTACGAAGAACTTCTCGACAAGAAGGATCAGCTGGCCAAAGACACCAAGGACAACAATGCAGCCATCGATAAGCTGAAGGCAGAGATCGCAGAAATGATGATCGACGAAGATATCCCGTCCCAGGGATACGGCGACTACATCTACAGCCTCCAGGATAAGGTCAAATACTCCAAGCGTGGAGAAGCCTACCTGCAGGAACGCGGCCTGGACTTCTTCGAGGTACTCAGAGAACAGGGCCTCGGCGAGCTCATCAAAGAAACCGTCAATGCAGGATCCCTGCAGAGCGCGATGAAAGAAATCGCCGAAGAAAACGACGGAGAGCTGCCGCCGGAGCTGGATGAGGTCGTAAGCAGCTATGAGATGACCGACATCGCCAGACGCAAGTCAACCAACAAAGCACTCAAAAGAGCGAAAGGAGAATAAACCATGGAACAGTTAGAATTTGATTGTCGCCTCGAATCGGAGCGCGAGCTTGAGGAAAACGTAAACATCGCCCTGGAATTTGCCTGCAAGCAGGTCAAGGAAACCAGTAAGTCGAAGGTATCGAACCGCCACGACGGATACGGTATCGCTTCAGAGTTCTACGCAGGCATGAAGCTCGACCAGAAGAAGGTAGATGAGAGCATGAAAGACTTCCTGCGCATCCTTCCAACAGAGGATGATGCCAAGGCGGTCGAAGCAGCCAGCAGCCTGAAGAATGCAGCAACCGGCCTGGTGCTCCAGGCGACAAAGCTCGCAGCGCAGGCAGACAGAATCATGCACGACTTATACGATGAAGTCAGCAGCTACACCACACCGGTGGAAGATTATCTGGAGGGACAGTTCGAGGACGCAGAAGCGGATCCGGAAGCTGAAGCAGAGGAAGAACAGGAGGACGCTGAGTAATGAGTGAAGCAAACTGCGGAATCTCCGTACACGAAGTAACACAGGTGAGAGTTTCAGATTCAGAAGGCAACGCAATGAACCAGGGCGACACTATCGTCCTGAGAATTGACACCGAAGACATCCTCTGCGTATTCAAAGGAATTGAGAGCGGATACTTCATCACAGAGACGTGCGAGGACGGAATCAGAAACCGCTACCGTGTCAAGAGCATCAAGAAATCCAAAGTAGTAAAGAACGCATCCGTAGATGCAGCAGATGAGGAGGAATAAGAATATGGCAAAAGCAGAACTGACAACCGTGGAAAACTTCAAGATTGTAACCGGTATGGAAGCAATGGACGAGGAGCTCAGAGCAGAGCTGGAAGATGAGCTCGACGACCTGGACGATGATGGCGGCATCGATGCCAAGCACATCAAGATCCCGTCTGGCGGAGGAAAAGCCTTCGAGGTCGAGACAGACGATCCCGACGATCCGGAGGTCATGAAGGAAGTAACCGGCGTGATTATTTTCACGCATCGCATGAACGCCTACTGGGCGCAGAAATTCGGAGAAGCAGGAGAGGATGGCAATATCAATAAGAGCCCGGACTGCAGCTCCATGGATGGAAAGCAGGGCGTCAACAGAGAGACCGGAGAAATCCGCACATGCGACACCTGCCCTTATAACCAGTTCGGATCCGACGGAAAAGGTAAAGCCTGCAAGAACATGCGCCGACTTTACATCATGATGAACAACCGCCCGGACATTTATCTTCTGACAGTGCCGCCAACATCTATCAAGGACGTGAACAAAGCACTGAAGAAAATCATGGGACAGCAGCACATCCCATACAGCCGCATGATCGTGACATTCAAGCTGAACGTGGTAGAGAACGCGGACAAAATCAAATACTCCAAGGTAACGCTGGAAAAGACAGGACTGCTGCCAGAAGCTCTTTATAAGACAACAGCAGAGCTCCGCAAGGCAATGAAGCAGAGCTATGAGAGCGTAGCGATCACAACAGATGACTACAAGGAAGCAGCACCAATGGAAGCAACTCCGGAAGTCGGCCCTGACGGATTCATGCAGGCAGGCGACATCCAGGACGGAGAGCTGCCATTTGACTAAACCACAGCGCAGGGCGGTCACCACGGCCGCCTTGCAGAATTGGAGGTAAACGATGGCTAAGAACTTAAAGGAATTTATACAGTGCGGAAGGGATCCCGCATACCTGAAGAACGGAGACATCATCACAGAGGAACTCGCCTGGGAGGTCGTCGGCCAGGAAGGATACGCTGATGGATGCCTGGATCAGGAGTTTGAGATCACACAGAGCCGCATCGTCGAGGACATCATCGGAGGCGAGGGCGTCTACGAGACAATCTGGCGAGAAAGTCCGGACCATCCGTGGACATACGTCGGACTGTGCAAGGCAGGAATGGATAAGAACCTCGCGCCGATCCACGCCAAGATGACATACGTCTGCAGCAAATACAGAGCCAAAAACGAAGTGGAGATGCAGCAGCACATCATGGATGCGATGGAGGCGTGCAGAGCAGCGCATGAACGCGGAGACATCCCGGTAGCACCGCACCTTTACTGGCCAAGATTCCTGGACGAAGGAAATCCGGAAGACAGAGACTACGGACTGCAGGCAGGAATGGAAGCTCTGAAGCGATGCGACCAGATGGTCGTGATCATCAGACAGGAAGGACCGGAAGAAGAATGGATCAGTCAGGGAATGCAGGCTGAAATCACTGCTGCGGCAAAGATGGGAATCGAGCCACAGTTCATTTATATAGGCAGAGAAAAGAGGTAACACCATGAACACGGCAGAAGTCGATCTCGACCGCCTGGTCGATTATGAAAGAGAATACAGAAGCGTCGTCAAAAAGGCGCAGGTTACCGGAGATCATATGATAGGACTCTGCCCGTTCCATGACGATTCTAAAAACAGCTTCTCAGTAGACCTGAAGACAGGACGGTGGCACTGCTTCAGCGAGGACATCGGAGGAAACTACGTGGACTTTGTGGCCAAGATAAATGGCATCAGCACAAAGGACGCATACAAGCGCATCATGGAAGACTACCATGTGGAAATGCCGGAGAAGGAAAAACCGGCAGCAGGATCCAGACGCAGCTACACCATGGAGCAGTACAGCTTCGAGAAAAGGCTGCCGGTAGAATTCCTCCGGGACACATGCCACATCAGCAACGACAAGGAAAGAAAAGACCAGACCACATACATGAAGATCCCGTACCTGAAGGAAGACGGTACCGAGGCCACGTACAGAAAGAGGTTCGCCGGTAAAGAATTCAGGTGGAGATACGGAAGCAGCGGAAAGATATGCCTTTATGGTGAATGGAGGCTCCCGCAGATCAGGCAGAGCGGATACGCCTGCCTGGTGGAAGGAGAATCCGACACGCAGAGCATGTGGTACATGGGAATCAGCACGCTGGGAGTACCAGGAGCCTCAATGTTTAAGGCTAACATGTGCGACCAGCTCCAGGACTTAAAGTTATACATTCACCAGGAACCTGATCAGGGCGGCGAGACGTTCATGCGAAAAGTCATCCAGGGACTCCGGGATGGTGGATTCATTGGCAAGGTTTACAAATTCAGCTGCAGCACACTGGGCGGAATCAAGGATCCGAGCGACGTCTTCATCAAATTCGGAAAAGAGGAAGGCGCAGCCAAGATCCAGAAGCTCCTGGAGCGGGCAGAAGAAATAGACCTGGCAGCACCAGACGTGATACCGGAATCCATCAAAGGGGCACCGGTCAATCTCCGCCAGCCGGAAGGTTGGATCTATTCAGACAAAGGAATCAGCCACATAGATGAGAAGACATACGGACCGGTCATGGTCTGCAGAACACCGATCATCCTGACGCAACGACTCCGAAGCCTGGAAACCGGAGAAGAAAAAATAGAGATCGCATTCAAGAGAGACGATGAGTGGCACAGAGCAATCTACCCACGATCAACGATCTTCACGGCCAGAGGCATCACTGTCCTGGCAGACCTTGGATGCACGGTAACATCAGAAAACGCAAAGCAGGTCGTCCGTTTTTTATCGGCTCTGGAAGCAGAGAACATCGACATCATCACGAAAGCGGATGCAACGTCCAGCTTCGGATGGCAGCCAGGGAAGCGATTTATCCCAGGACACGACAAAGACATCGTTCTGGACATTGATCCATCGCAGAAGGGAATGGCCGCGGCATACTGCCAGACCGGATCCTTTGACAAATGGAAAGACACCATGCGGCCGCACCGAGAACGCGACAAGTTCCGGTTCATACTGGCCGCAGCGTTCGCAGCTCCCCTGCTGCGAATCATCAAGCAAAGAATCTTCTTTGTATACAACTGGGGATCCAGTAAAGGAGGAAAGACCGCTGGATTAAAAGCAGCACTGTCAGCCTGGGGAGATCCGGAACGACTCATGGTAAACTTTAACGCCACCCAGGTCGGCCTGGAACGAACCGCTGCATTTTACTGCGACCTGCCACTCGGCATCGATGAGAGACAGCTGGCCGGAAAGAATCAGGAAGGACTGGAGAAGACAATCTACATGATCGCATCCGGTACCGGAAAGATCAGAGGCGCAAAGGGCGGCGGCCTGCAGACAATGAGACAATGGAGAACCGTAGCCATGGCAACCGGCGAGGAACCACTCTCCACAGATACATCACAGACAGGTGTCAGTACCCGTGTGCTGGAAATCTATGGCGGACCATTTGAGACAGAAGAACAGGCCAGCCTCATGCACCAGGAATCAACGCAGAACTTCGGATGGGCGGGCCCGGAATTCATCGAACACGTCCTGAAGATTTCAGAGAAAAGCATCTGCGATAAATACGATGAGATGCTGCGATACGTGATGAGCATAGCAAAGGGAAAGAGCGGAAGCCATGTGGCCGGAATTAGCGCGGTCGCCCTGGCCGATGCCATGATAGATACCTGGTTCTTTGATAGCCAGGATGCACCGGAGCCCGAAGCGGATCCGAAAAAGGAAGAAGGGAAAGACGATGAAAAACAGATAACAATCAACCAGGAGTCCTGGGACAGAGCCAAGAGGATGGCAGCGTCCATCCTTCAGGAGCAGATCGCAGCAGCATCCGGAGACGTAAACGAAAACGCCGTGCAGTTCATCACCGACTGGGTAATCTCCAACAAGGCATACTTCGGAGAGAAGGCCATAGGAACGTGCCTCGGCACCATGAGCGAATCCGGAAACGTGGCGTACATCTTCCCATCAACACTGAACCAGGCGCTGACCAAGGCAGGATACAGTCCAAGGAAGACGCTCAAATATATGGCAGACAATGGACTGATCGCCACGGCAAGCGAGGGATCCGACTCGAAGCAGCGATACTCAGTGAAGCGACGATTTGACGGAAGAAGCTGCAGGTTCGTGGAATTCAAGATCGGACAGTTCAGTGAAAAGGATGACGACATCGAATCTGAAGCTGATAAATACGAGCAGAAATCATTCACGGATTCAGATGGGTTCATGAGCATACCGGAAGGAATGGAAGAAGAATTACCATTCAAATAACAGGTGCAAAAATCGCCTGAAAATGTTCCCACTCAAAAAAGTGGGAACGCGAGTGGGAACGCGAGTGGGAACGCAAGAAACCCAGCAACCGCGCGGCTTTTAATAGATATGTTCCCACTGTTCCCACTAATTCCCACTTATTTATTGTTTCGTGGAAAATTTTGCACACGATGCACGAATTTCATGCATCACATGCAAAATTCTATAAAAACATGGTGTGTATTTCAAAAAAGTGGGAACAGTGGGAACACCCAGCGCAACCCGCGTAAAATAAGGGTTTGTCGCGTTCCCACTCACAAAATGCAGAAGTGGGAACAGGAAGGAGTGGGAACGGTGGAATTAGACCTGAAAAAACTGAACCAGGACATCGCAACCCTGCGTAAAAACAGGGAAAACGTGCCGCTGGAACTCCTGAAAACCAAATATAAAAAGCCTTATGCAAAATTGAAAGAGGAAATCCGTGCACAATTTGAGATTTACATGAAACACATCATCGTGCTCGGAATTTTGAAAACAGGTCCGGATCTAACTGGAGCGAAAGCCAAAAGCATGGTCGATCAGATTCAGAAAATCATCGATGAGGAAAAGGCAGCAGGGCACCAGAAGGAAGTCACGCGTGCAGTATTTGAAGAATTCAATCTGACAAAAGCAGAGAACCTGGCCTGCGGATATTACACAGACCGAGTCAAGTATGAAGCATACGCACCGTACTGGCTGGAGCACATCCACCAGGAACCGGACGGAAAAGTGACAAGCGACCTGCTTCCAGGCATGACATGGCACCCGGAAGCGGGCGTGTGGGTTTCCTTTTCAGAGCCATCGTTCACTTTGATGATGCCGCCCACCCAGGCAGAAATCGATGCGCAGCATAAGGAAGACACGGAGAGATTCGAAAAATATTTGAAAGAGGTGAGGCAGGAATGAGCTACCAGGGAAACAACCCGGAAGGATATCCGGATCCGACAGCCAACCAGGCAGTAGGAATCGTATCTAGGGAAGAAAAGGAAGCTGCGAAAACAAAGAAGCGGGCAACCAGGGAGTATGACATCAGAGCAGCCATGAAAGCAATCAGAGCGATCGCCGGAGCATACGGACTGACGATCGAGAACAGGATCACATTCAAAGACAAAGAAACGGAGGAAATATTCAGATGACCAACAAGGAAAGATTTATCGAATTATTAAGAAGCACCAAGAGAGAAGGAATCGAGAAGCTCATCGACTTCCTGGAGAAGACCGACTTCTTCACAGCACCGGCATCAACCAGATTCCATATGAGCTGCGAGGGAGGACTGCTGCAGCATTCGCTCAATGTTTACGACTGCCTGGCTGGCCTTGGAACCACGACCGGAGACGTTCAGGAATTCCAGACTGCAGGCATGAGATTAGACTCCATCCCGCAGGAATCCATCATCATCGTGGCGCTGCTCCATGACCTCTGCAAGGTGAACTTTTACGCCACAGAGATGCGCTGGCGCAAGGATGCCAATAACAAGTGGGAGCAGTACCCGGTATACGCGGTCAACGACAGAAACCCATACGGCCACGGAGAAAAATCAGTCATGATGGCATCAGAGTTTATCCACCTGACCATGGAGGAACGATACGCGATCAGATGGCACATGGGAATGAGCGAGGCCAATATCATCCAGACATACTGTCAGGCAGCAGAGAAATACCCGCTGGTATTATTCACGCACATGGCAGACCAGATGGCCACAAGCTACCTGGAGACCAACACCGGAAACAAGAAACCGGAAGACATCTACCTCGGAACGGAACCGGCAGCACAGGATCCGGAAGAATTCGCAGAGGCAGAGCCTATCTAACAGGAGGGCAGCCATGAACACAGAAAGAGACGACAGAGAGCAGATCGAGGCCATCAGAAAGATGATGGCCGAAAAGGAGGAAAAGAAGCGTGCTAGAGAAATACGAAAAGAACTTCGACGAAAACGAATTCATGCGCTCCTTCATGGAAAGAAAGCAGATAAGCACTAAGAAGCAGGCGCTGGCTGAGCTTCGGAAGCTGATCAAGAAGGAAGGATACTATCAGACGAAAATCAAGGAAGCTCTGAAGAAACGATATCCGGACGCCTTCGTGGTTAAGATCTCCCAGGGAGCATACAGCCAGGCAGGCATCCCGGACGTCATGTTCATAAAGGACGGTCACTACTTCGGATTTGAGGTCAAGCGTCCAGTCGTCGGAATCAGATCCAAGCTGCAGGAGCAGACAGCCAGGATGATCCAGGCCGCAGGCGGAACCGCAGCGTTCGTCTGCTGGCCAGAGGAAGCAATCAGAGAGGTGGAAGAATATGAAAAGAGCCAAAGATAAATACATGATCAACCGCACCAAATACAAAGACATCAAGAGATATGACCACAAGCAGATGGAAGACTTTCTGACAGACGTCTACAAGAACGGATACGCAGACGGAAAAGAATCCGTGCAAGGAGTAGAGCTTCAGGACGTGGAAAAAGCACTGCAGGATGTCAAGGGCATCGGGCCGGTCGTGTGGAACAGAATCAAGGAACGTCTGGCCGAGCTTTTCAGAAAGGAGCAGTCATGAAAGCACTAACCATTATACAGCCATGGGCGACACTGATCGCAAGTGGGCATAAAGTGAACGAGACAAGATCCTGGAAAACAAACTACCGTGGCGAAATCCTTATTCACGCAGGAAAGAATCCAAAGGATTACACGAGCGGATTCTACATAGATGATCCAGATGGGCGATACTTCCATGCCGCAGGGATAAACCCTGGAACGTTTGAAGATTTACCAAGAGGAATGATCATCGGAAAAGCCACGCTAGTGGACTGCGTACAAATTACTAAAGAATTCAAAGACGAACTAATGAAGACAAACCCCGCCGAGTACGCATTCGGGGATTACCGGATAGGAAGATATGCGTGGGTGATGGAGAATCCGGAATTATTCAAAGAGCCGATACCGGCAAAAGGTATGATGGGATTATGGAACTGGGAGGATGACGCCAATGATTAAAAAAGAGCCAGTGAACCAGGAACCGCTCACCATTGAAGAACTGAAGACAATGGCCGGGCTCCCGGTTTGGTGCCCGGAGGAAGAAGCATACGGAATCGTGATGTGCGATAGAATCGGACAATGGGCCGGAATCCCATTCTTGCACGGAGTCTGGTACAGCGACGATGACGGAGTAGGCGTGGAATTCAACCACAACATCATCGGAAGAAAGCTGAAATGCTTCAGAGTAGAGGACAAGAAAGAGATCGCTATGCCGCCTCAGAACAAAGAGATCGGCTTCGGAGACCAGACGCTGGCATGCCCGAACTGCGGTCAGAGCGCCATAGTGAATCCGTTCAGAAAAGACAGAGAGATCTATCCATACTGCCCGTGGTGCGGTCAGAAGCTAAAGGAGGCAGGAGATGAGCAGACAGAGTAGAGAACTGAAGAAACAGCAGGAAAGAGCCAAGAAGTACGGATGCGACGGAAGATGCTACTGGAGCACCGGAATGTGCCCAAGCGTCGAGATCTGCGACGAAACCAGAGTCGGAGAAGCCATCGCAACGGCGATCGGGCTGATCACAGTCTTAACAATGATAGCCATGGTTCCAATCATCGTGATCGGCGGAGCAATCATGCTGATCTGGTCAATATTTGCAGGATAAGGAGGAAAAGAAATGGAGAACGATAAAATTCACGACTACACAGATGCATACCTGGAAAGCTACCTGAGAGCGCTGGACAAGACACACAATCCAGATCTGGCCATTCAGACAGCGATGGGCGTCACTATGGTTTTAAGAACGATCGATGCGCAGAACGAACCGAAGCAGCCAGCGCAGCCGCAGATCAATCCAATGGCGGCACTTTTTGGAGCCATGATGCAGCAAGCAGCGAAGAACCAGCAAGAGGAAGGCAATCCAGAAGGCAGCGAGATCGAGAGCGACGACGATGAATAAGTCGGAAAAATACAGTGAAATCATTCTCCTGGGGCAGATGCTCCAGGAGAAAAAGATCGAGCATGAGCAGCACGACCTATACGACGGATATCAGATCATAGTCCCGCTGCCGGAACCAACGAAGGAAATATCCGTTATAGAGCACCAGTGCAGCTACGGAAGCATCATGAACTTATTGGAGATATGGGCCGATGGATCGATTCAAGGATACCTGTCGGCAAAGCAGACGCTAAAAATCATCGAGCGCATAAAAGCCAGGGAATCTCCCCGGTAACAAGCTCGGAAATCAAAGAAAAGGAGAGAAATGCGATGCAGGAAATCAATGAAGAATTGGAGAACGATAGATCAGTATTAGAATGGATGCTCGGCCAGTATGTCCGAGCGAAGCGCCGAAAAAAGCAGCTAGAGGTCCGGCTTCTTGAGATCAACGCTGAACGTGACTCTCCGATCGGAGGGCAGGGATACGATCCACTGCCACGAAGTGGAGGCAACAACGAAGGCGCAGCCGGAATCCTTATGAAGCTGGCCGACATCGAAGACAGAATCTACGAGCAGAAAGCAAAGGCCGATAAGTCCATGGTCAACGTGGCGACGATCCTGAACTTTTTACCGGAGGAATCAATGGAGCGCGAGATCTGCGAGCTCCGCCATCTTGATGGCCATGAATGGGGAGAGATTGCAGAGGGAATCCCGATGTCAAAAAGTCAGTGCCACAGAATCCACAAGGCTGCCATGTACGAGCTCCTGGAATTTAACTACGTGAAAGAGCTCGTCACGGAAAACCGGGAATCTTACGAATATTACATCGAGAAAAAAGAGGAAGCCAGATATCGACGCGAAAATCAGGCCAGGAAAAATGCCGGAAAATAAAGCCCGGAAAAAATATCCGGGAAATTTTCTCTGGAAAAATCTACGCGAAAAAATCCGGAGAAAAAAATCCAGCCTTTGAGGCCCGGAAAATCTGGCCGGAAATTTTAAGGCGAAAACAAAGCCCGAAAAAAGCCTGGAAATACATAGCCGAAAAACCAGGCGAAAATAAAGCACTTTTTTCAGAGGCCCATATAAGGCCCGAAATACAAGGCCGCAAAATAGGCCCATATAGCAGGGGCTTATAAGAGGCCTATACACAAGGCCCACGCACAAGCCCAGCCCGCAGGGCAGGCATAGCAGGCCCACGCACCAGGGAGCAGGGCAGAACACAGCCCACACAGCACCAGAACACAGGGACACAGACAGGCCAGGAGGCAGGGCGCACAGCAAGGCCAGGCTCACGCACACACCCAGCAGCCACGCTCGCAGCACGCACAGCACAGGGCAGCCAGGGCACCAAGGCAAGCAGCACACCTGCATCAGATGAAAGATGCGACACCATGCACCACTTGCATGTGGTATAGTAGTAACATCGAGGCAGGCGGATGAGAGAGACAGACGCACCAAGGCATAGAGCGAACGTTCTGCAATCTAAACAAACAGAAGCAGCACCACATCGAAAGAGATCAGCACAAGAGCTGGTCTCTTTTGCTTTGTCAGTAATGCACAAATCGTAGGTACTACTTTTGTTTATTTTTCCAGCGGGACGAGGAAGGCCCGATGCTTTCCCGGATATGACCTTAATTTTTTTTCGCATTTCGTTACGCCTAGCCCGGTACATCAAGGAATTTATAACAGATTGGAGGCAGACCGGATGACAACAGAAATGAAAATGGAGACACGAAGCCTGGCCAGCTTGCGCCCGGCGGAATACAACCCAAGAGTCCAGCTGCAGCCAGCCGATCCAGAATATCAGAACATCAAGCGTAGCATTGAGACCTTCGGATACGTGGATCCGATCATCGTAAACCAGGACGGAACCATCATCGGAGGCCACCAGCGATACAACGTCATGAAGGACCTCGGATATACCGAAGCGCAGGTCGTCGTGGTCGATCTGGACAAGAATAATGAGAAGGCGCTCAATATTGCGCTGAACAAGATCACAGGAGAATGGGATGAGATCAAGCTGAAAGACCTGCTGCTCGACCTCGATCTCAATGATTACGATCTGACAGCGACCGGTTTCAGTTCCAAAGAGGTCGAAGACCTCGTGATCCGACTCGACAAGGACGTGGAAGCCGAAGATGACGACTTCGATGCCGACGCAGACTATGAATCCATCGAGGAACCGGTCACCCAGCGCGGAGACATCTGGATCCTGGGAGACCACAGACTCATGTGCGGAGATTCCACCGACCTCGGCGACGTCAACACCCTGATGGGCGGCGAGGAAGCAGACCTCGTGATCACGGATCCGCCGTACAACGTCAACTACAAGGACGGATCCATCAAAAACGACAACATGGACGAGGGATCCTTTGAGGATTTCCTTCAGAATGCATTCCTGGCCATGTTCGAGAACATGAAACCAGGAGCCGCAGCGTACATATTCCACGCAGACAGCGAAGGCCTGGCGTTCAGGCGTGCATTCAGAGATGCCGGATTCAAGCTGGCAGAGTGTCTGATATGGGAAAAGAACTCCTTCGTGCTCGGCCGCCAGGATTACCAATGGCGCCACGAACCAATCCTCTACGGATGGAAAGAAGGCGCTGCGCATTACTTCATCGACGACCGAAGCCAGGACACAATCCTCCTGGAAGATGAACTCGACCTGGAATCCATGAGGAAAGAAGACCTGATCACATACATCAATCAGATCATCGCCCAGTACAAAGACCAGACGACCGTCCTCTTTGAGAAGAAGCCGACAAAGAACGACGTGCATCCAACGATGAAGCCGGTAAACCTGGTCGGAAGACTGATGCGGAACTCCAGCAAGCCAGGATGGAACGTCCTCGATTTATTCGGAGGCAGCGGATCCACGCTCATGGCAGCAGAGCAGATCGGCCGCCGGGCGTTTCTGATGGAGCTTGACGAGAAGTTCTGCGACGTAATCGTCCACCGATGGGAAGAATTCACAGGAAAGAAGGCTGTAAGAGCCGGGAAGTTGGAGGTGAGCCTATGATGAACCAATATGAAATCATGGCCGAAATTTTGCGGGGGGGGGTACGCTCAGATGAGTGATGGAGAAGTAAAAGGCAGCTTTTATCGGACAGAGATCATCGCGCAGCTTTTCGGAGTGACCGTCCGCCGCGTGCAGCAGCTCACCCAGGAAGGCATCATATCCACCACCAAGATCCTGGAAGATGGAAAGAGCGTCCGAAGATACGACCTCGTGCCTACGATCCAGGCATACGTCAAATACCTATCAGACAAGGCCTACGGAAAGCAGCACCGTACCGATAGGGAGATCGAGCTCAGGGAACAGAAGATGCAGGCCGACATCGCCCTGAAGGAGAGCCAAGGAGAACTGCATAGATTGAAGACCGAGATAGCAGCCGGTCAGTACATCAGCGTAGAAGAAGTAAAACTCGACTACGCTAAATTTTTTGTTGTATTTAAAAAATTCGCTATGAGCATACCGGCCAGGGTAACCGGGATGCTTTCAGGACAGATGGAACCGTCTGAACTGAGGCGATGCGAAAAGGAGATAGCCGCGGAAGTAAACAGACTGCTCGGAGCGTTTGTCATTGCCGGAATAGTGGGACCAGAGGATGTGAAGAAAGATGGCACCCTTAAAGAAGAAAAGAATACAGATTCGTAAATTCCCAGTCACACAATACCAGGCAGACGCACTCAAGCAGCTCTGCCCGCCTGAGAACATAACCGTTTCAGAGTGGGCAGAAAACTACAGAGTCCTAGACTCCAAGACATCCGCCCTCCCAGGACCATGGCGAAATGAAAAGACGCCGTACCTGAAGGAGATCATGGATGAGCTCATCAATTACGACACGGAAAGAATTATCTTCGTAAAACCGACACAGGTCGGAGGAACCGAAGCCCTTCAGAACATGCTCGGATACGTTATCCAGCAGGATCCATCCCCGACCATGATCGTCTACCCAACAGACATCCTGGCCAAGAGTATCAGCGAGAACCGACTGGAACCAATGATCATGGCAACCAGGACGCTGAAATCGCTTTACAACAAAAACGAATCATCACAGCTGGAGCTGCAGTTTGATGGAATGTACCTGTCGCTGGCCGGATCCAACTCGCCATCGTCCCTGGCATCGAAGGCGATCAAGTACCTGTTCTTGGATGAGGTGGACAAATACCCAGGATCATCCAAGAAAGAGTCGGATCCAATCTCACTGGCGATGGAGAGAACCAAGACCTTCCGAAACAGGAAGATCTACATGACGTCAACGCCAACTCTGGCCACCGGCCATATTTGGAAAGCACTCATGGATGCGGATATCGAAAAGCGTTACTTCGTACCGTGCCCGCACTGCGGATCCATGATAGAGCTCACGTTTCAGAATTTGAAGTTCCCGTCCGGGGACGACCTGAGCAACCAGGACAGAGCCGACATGGCGGTCTACCGGTGCCAGGAATGCGGTGGAGACATCACGGACCAGGACAAGGAACAGATGCTCCGGTACGGAGAGTGGAAGACCGTGCGTGAGAATTCAAAGTACAACCGCAAGGTAGGATTCTGGATCAACACGCTTTATAGTCCGTTCGTCCGATTTTCAGAAATCGTGAAAGAATTCCTGGATAGCAAGGACGATCCGGACAAGCTGCAGAACTTCACGAACTCATGGCTCGCAGAACCATGGGAAGACACCAAGCTGAAGACATCGGCCGACACCGTACTGGAACGCCAGACAGAGCGGCCGGAATTCACGGCACCAAGCTGGACGAAGTTTCTGACTGCAGGAGTGGACGTTCAGGAGACGTCACTCTACTGGACCATCCGAGCATGGGGCAGCTACATCACGAGCCAGAACATCGCACACGGCCAGGCGTTATCCTTCCAGGACATCGAGCAGATCATGAATACGCCGTACTTCACAGAAGACGGAGACCAACTGATCGTGGCATTGTGCCTGATCGACTCCGGATACGACGCAGACAGCACGTATGACTTCTGCGCCCTGAATTCAGAATGGGCGCTGCCGGTCAAGGGTTCCAACAACCCGATGCTGTCACACTTCAAGCTATCGAAGATCAACAAGCAAGGAAGCCAGGCATACGGAATGAACCTGGTGCTGGTTGATGGCGACAAGTACAAGGACATGATCGCCGGTCGAATGAAGAAGCCGAACGGCCGCGGAAGCTGGATGGTCTTTGAAGGATGCGACAGAGAATACGCCGAGCAGGTAACCGCAGAGCACAAGGTCAATGTCAAATCCGGAAACCGAACCGTTCAGAGATGGGTGCCAAAGCGCAGCCACATCGACAACCACTACCTGGATGCAGAGGTATATGCGCTGGCAGCAGCTGATATCTCCGGAGTCAGAACACTACACCTGCAGGACGAAGCTGAGGCCAAAGCCAAGGCGGAGCGTCCGGAGGAAGCATACGCTCCGGAGGAAACATGGATCAAGCAAAACGAGAACTGGATATAGGAGGAACGACATGAGTGAAGAAAGCAAAGAGCTCGACGGTAACGTCAGCACCGCCGAGCTGCTCGGAGAAGTCAAAACAGCAATCCGAAAAATTCTGATCGGCGGCCAGTCTTATCAGATCGGTAGCCGTAAGCTGACAAGAGCCGACCTCTACCAGCTCAGGAAGCTGAAAGAGGAACTGGAGGCAGAGATAGCCGCAGAGGGCGACACCAGTCTCCTGGACAACACATACGTCGCCTTTTTTGATGGGAGGTGATGGACCAAATGAGCTGGCTAGATAACGTCGTCGCATGGATCAGCCCGGAAGCGGGAGCAAAGCGTGCGGCATGGCGTGCAACGTACAACGAACTGCGCAACTATGACGCAGGCAACAACTCCAGACTGAATGCAGGATGGAGAGCGGCAAACTACTCCGCAGAAATGACGGACAGAACGTCCAGAGACACCATCAGAGCCAGAGCGCGAGACCTGGAAAGAAACTCCGACATCGCGAATTCACTGATATCAGCATACAAGCGAAACGTCATCGGCGCAGGATATAACCTGCAGGCCAAGACGAAGAACGCAAAGCTGAATGCAGACATCGAGAAGCTCTGGAAAAAATGGTGCAAGGCAAGGAACTGCGACGTGACCGGAACGCAGACCTTGAACCAGATACTCCGAATGGCAGTGACCAGGAAGAAGGTGGATGGAGGAATTCTATTCGTGAAGGTTTACACCAACGACGGAATGATCCCGTTCAAACTTCAGATGATCGAGGTTGATGAGCTCGACACTCTCCAGGTTGGAGAGACAGCCGGAGGAAACCGAATCGTCGGAGGTATTGAGTACAACAAGTACAACAAACCGGTCGCATATTGGATCAGGCAGTACGGCATCGATGGATTCTCCCTAGAACAGCCAAGAAGAATCGATGCAAACGATGTGATTTTTTATTACACGAAGCGCCGCCCTTCTCAGATCAGAGAAATGTCCGATATGAGCCAGACAGCAACCAGAATCCGTGACACAAACGAATTCATGACTGCAGTATCCGTCAAGGAACGAATCGCAGCCTGCCTGTCTGTTTTCATAAAAAAGCAGCTGCCGACAGTCGGCATCGGAAGAAATGCAGCGACGGAAAACGTCGGAAAGCATGAGTACGATGGAAAGACGCTGACACCTGGAATGATCAAAGAGCTCAATGCCGGAGATGAAGTCCAGGTCGTAAATCCGACCGGCCAGGGAAGCGATGCTACATCCTTCACGAAGCTGCAGCAGCGCATGATCGGAGCAGGTCAGGGACTCTCATATGAGGCGACATCCCGCGACATGAGCGAGACCAACTACGCATCCGCAAGACAGGGAGCTATCGAGGATGAGATGACCTACCAGGAGGAGGAAGAAGCAATTCTGGCCATTCTCGATGAGATCTACGAGACATTCGTAATCAGCTGTTATCTAACAGGATTGATCAAGGTAAACAAAGACTTCTGGACAAAGAAGGATGACTACCTGGAGCACGGATGGATCAAGAGCCCTAAGAAGTGGATCGATCCACTGAAGGAATCCAGCGCAAACAAGACCGCGCTGAATACCGGCCAGAAGACGTACAAAGAGATCGCCGCCGAGAACGGCCGCGACTGGAAGCAGCAGATCGATGACAACCTGGAAGTAATCGAGTATGCGAAAAAGAAAGGCTATGACTTAGGAGGTGTGATATTCGATGGCAAACTCGGATCAGAAAAAGAAGAACCGAAGCCAGAGCCGCCAAAACCGGATGATCAAACCGGAGACGGCCAGGAGGAAGGAACCAACGATGATGACAAGGGCACACAGTCCGGAGACGGAAAAGAAGGCCAGTCAGCATCAGACGAAGGACAGGAATAGAGGCCTGAGAGAACTGAGAGGTTCAATCAGAGCACTCGAAGGAGATGGCAACGAGCGAACATTCGAGCTGAGCTTCTCATCTGAAGAACCATATACAAGATGGTTCGGACAGGAGATCCTCGACCATTCAGAAGGCTGCGTCGATCTGACCAGACTGAATGAGATCGGATGCGTGCTTTTTAACCATGACCGCGACGAAGTGATCGGCAAGATCACCAAAGCGTGGATAGATAACGGACGCGGAATGGCTACAATCGAATTTGATTCAGACGAAGCGTCCGAAGTGATCTACCAGAAAGTAAAAGGCGGAACCCTCAAAGGCGTATCCGTAGGATACCTGGTAGACGACTGGGAGGAAGTAATGCCAAACAAGACCTCGACGGATGGCAGATTCATGGGACCATGCTCGATCGCTAAGAAGTGGGCGCCTTACGAGATAAGCATCGTTAGTGTCCCAGCAGATCCAACCGTAGGTGTGGGAAGGGAAATGGAGGAAAAATCCGAACCCGGAACACAGGACATCCCACTCGATATCTATGAGCGGCAACTTCAAATAAACAAAAACCGAATGGAGGTAAAAGAAAATGACGATTGAACAGATGATCGCACGTCAGCAGGAATTATTAAACGCTGCCAGATCCGCAGGTCGCAACATGACACGCGAGGAAGCCGCAGAATTTGACTCCCTGCAGAGAAGCATCGACGCAGCTAGAGCAGCTGGTGCTGGCATCGCCCATGGCGGCCAGAGTTCCACTCCTGCTGCACCAGCAAACAACACACCGGAAGGCCAGAGACAGCAGACACCTGCTGCAGGCGAAGGTGGAAACGGTGGACAGAATCCACAGAACGCACAGAGAGCCATCGAGGCAGAGAGACAGAGAATCCGCAGCATTGAGGACCTCTGTACAGAGTTCGGTCTTGATGCCAGATCTTACATCGACAACGGATCTACCGAGGAGCAGGTAAGAGCCGCAGTCCTTGAACACTTGAGAAGCCAGCACTCACCAGTAGCGACCGGCATCCAGGTAACAGATACACAGGAGGATAAGTTCAGACGCGCCGCTGCTGATTCCCTCCTCATGAGAAGCGGCATGACATTAGAGCGTCCGGAAGATGGCGCCAGAAGCCTCATGGGAATGTCAATCAGAGACCTCGCCATCGAGTGTCTGCAGAGAGACGGATCCAGCGAGAGCAATCTGAACCGTAGAAGCTCTGATGAGCTTTACACAATGATGGCCAGAGGTTTCTACAATCCAGAGGCATCCTTCCCAGCAATCCTCGATCAGACAATCGAGAAGGCATACAAGGAAGGATACCGCAAGGTAGCCGTGACCTTTGATAAGTTCACAAAGAAGGGATCCCTGAAGGACTTCAAGAAGCATGACAACTACTACGTAGCTGGACCAGTCGGCGAGTTCTACGAGGTACCGGAGAACGGAGAGCTCAAGCATGACATCTTCAAAGATGACAAGCTCCCTCAGAGACAGCTGAAGACTTACGGCCGCCAGTTCACTCTTTCCAGAAAGGCATTCATCGATGACGACATCGGTCTCGTGACAAGCCTCCCGGCGAGATATGCAGCCGCAGCAAGAAAGACCATCAACAAGCAGGTATACCAGATCCTGATCAACAACTCCAACATTTACGACGGAGCTGCGCTCTTTGGCAAAGAGCACAAGAACCTCCTCGCATCCGGTACCGGAGTAACACAGGAAGCAATGCAGACCATGATCATGGCGCTTGCAAACCAGAAGGATCAGTTCGGAGAGAGCATCATCATCAATCCGGCAACCATCGTCGTACCTTCAGGAATGAAGTTCGACATGTACACGCTCTTCTTCAGTCCGACAATTAACACGAGCGACAACACCCAGGCAGTGAACCCGCTGTACCAGTACAGAGACAGCATCGAGGTAGTCGAGGATCCGACAATCAACGCATTATGCGGCGGCCTCGGAAACGTGATGCCATGGTTCCTGATTGGCGATCCTGGAGACACAGACTTCATCGAGGTCGACTACTTAAACGGCCAGGAGATCCCGAACATCAGAAGAATGGAAGCTCCTGGACAGCTTGGATTTATCTGGGATATTTACCTCGACTGGGGTATCTCCGTAATGGACTACCGTGGAGCCGTAAAGAACCCAGGAATCAAGGTCGACACGAAGCTGAAGCTCGTCTAAGAGGAAGGAGGAATAAATCATGGCAACAGCAACATTCTGGCAGAGAGGCGAGACTATCGATCGCATCAATGACACAGCAAAAACCATCCCGGCCAATACCATCCAGGCTATCGGTAAGAGAATCGGAGTCGTAGCGATGGAAGCAGCACCGGGACAGAAATACAGCGTCAATGTGGTAGGCGTTTACAGCTTCCCAAAGAAGGCAAGCGAGGCAATCACTGCAGGCGCCGATGTCTACTGGGACAACACAAACGGAGTGATCACCGCAACAGCCGAGTCCAACATCCTCGCAGGCTACGCTATCGCAGACGCAGCCGCAGCGGACGCGGTCGTATCAATTAAGATCAACGCCTAAATGAAGCTCGTGGCAGTTTATCCGATCTTATACGGAGCACGTCAGTATGAGGTCGGAGATGAGCTTCCTGATTCAGAAATGAAGCAGACCTGGCTGGATGCCGGAACCGCCACCCTGGTAGAGGATGAGCCAGAGGCACCGGCTCCAAGAGCGCAGATGCTGACAGCTCAGCCAGGACAGATCGGAATCAGCAATAGTGGCAACGAAGATGACCTCGCTGGAAGAATCCCAAAGAGCATCGAAAGAGCCACTGATCCGGTAAAGAAACCAACCCGGAGCCGAAAAAAATGAGTTTCAAAGACGTAATCGCGTCGGACGTGCACGACACATTCATGAACGCGGATGAGTTCTCAGACATGCATGACCTCAATGGAAAGATGATGCCGGTTCAGGTAGACTCCAACGAACAGATCGAGCGTGAAAAGAGATTCAACCAGCACATGGATGGAATTTATAAAAACCAAAAACTGATCTACGTAGCAGCCACCGACTATGGTCCAATGCCGAAACAGGGATCCCTGATCCAATTCGACAAGAAGCCATACAAGGTGGCTGATGCTATTTCAGAGGACGGTATCTATTCAATCACACTGGAGGCGAACAGAGCATGATCGAATACCAGGTAGACGAACAGATGCTGGAGGAAGTGCAGGCGAAGCTCGGAGAAATGAGCCGAAAAGCGCCAACGGTTATATCGCGGGCCCTGAATAAAGTAGCAGTCACAGCGAGAGTAGATCTCGCAAATAAAGCGCAGGCGACCTACACGGTAAAATCCGGAGGCTTTAAGAAGGACATGACGATCCGGAAAGCGTCCGCAGGAAGACTGGAAGCGGTGATCCATTCACAAGGCAAGCCGCTCTCAATCACTAAGTTTCACACGACTGCACCGAAGAAAACCGGAGCGAAAGCAAACATCATCAAGGGCGGCGGCCTGAAGCAGCTTATATATGGCAATATCAAAGCCTTCAAAGGACCAAACGGTCAGATCTATCAGAGACGAAGCACCGCCAGGCTGCCAATTAAGAAGCTGAGCTCCAACTCAATCCCGAAGATGATCGGCAACGAGGAAAAGGTATACGGAGTCGTGAAACCATCCATCGACCGGAACCTGCAGCATTACGTGGAGCAGCAAATAGAATTACTCACAAAGTAGGAGGAAGACAATGACACCATGGGACCTTCAGAAATCGCTAATCGCTGAAATCGAGGAACTCCTGGCGCAGATGCAGCTGAAAAATGCTGCAGGAGAGGACGTGTTCGGAGTAAAAGGCTACGAACAGAGACTGCCGGAGATCACAGACGATGAGGAAGACCAGTCGCAGTTCTTCCCTTACTTCATCGTGAGAATCGAAGAAGGCAACACACCGACGGACGATGAGCCATGGCTCGTCGGAACCACGGTATTATTCGGAATTTGTGACTACGACAAAGAAACGAACGGACACAGAACCATCCTGGAGATGATTACAAAGATTACAAACCGGTTCCTGGAAAGACCGCTCCTGGATAGCAAATTCAGAGCAAACCAGAACGTGAGCTTTGCGCTTCAGGATGAGGACACGTATCCGTTTTACTTCGGAGCCATAGATATCAAATTCTACGTACCAAAAATAGGAAGGAGCGATGACTGGTCATGAGCGAATCAGTAAAGGCGCCGGAGACAAAAGCACCGGCAAAAAAGACACAGGCAGTGACGGAGGCAAAGACTGAAGCAGTCCTCTACGTAGGACCAACAATCAGCGGAATCGCCATCACCGGCACAGTCTACACGACAATCCCGGAGGCAGCGAAAGCAGCCAAAACGGATGCACCAATGATCCTGAACCTTTTCATTCCGATCAGAGAATACGGCGAGGCCGAGAGAATGATCAGAGAAAAGAGGGGATACGTATACAGCGCTTACGCAGAAGCGCAGAAATTCAAACTTGAAAGAGGAGGTAAGAACTAATGAGCATCAGACATGGAGTTTATATCCAGGAAGAAGCTACAGCCGTTCAGGTACCAAAGACCGGCAACAGCTCCGTCCAGGTAGTCGTCGGAACAGCTCCGGTCAATATGGCCGAGAATCCAAGCGAAGCCGTGAACGTTCCAATTCTTGCGAATTCAGGAACTGAAGCCATGGCAGCACTCGGATATTCCGTAGATTTTAAGAATTTCACGCTTTGCCAGACGATGTTCGCAACATCAAACCTGTTCCAGGTTAGTCCGGTCGTTTACATCAACGTCCTGGATCCGGCAAAGCACAACAAGGAACTCGCAGAGGCAGAGTACCAGGTAAACCAGAAGCAGGCAGTGATCGAGAAAGAAGGCATCATCCTCGAAGGGCTCACCGTCAAGAATTCAACCGGCGATACAGAGCTCAAGGCCGGTGAGGATTACAGTGCTGCATTTGACAGCACAACTGGATTCCTCACAATCACAATGCTCGCAGGCGGAAAAGGCGCAGCAGCAACAGCCATCAAGGTAAGCGGAAAAGTCATCGATCCGTCCAAGGTTACGAAAGAGGACGTCATCGGAGCCGTGGATCCATCCACAGGAGCTGAGACAGGAGCGCAGGTCATTAGACAGGTATACCCAAGACTCGGCATCGTTCCGGGACTCGTTCTCGCACCGGGCTGGTCACAGATTCCGGAGGTCGGTCTTGCACTTGCAGCCAAGGCGGCCAAGATCAATGGCGTATACAGCGCAATGGCACTTCTTGACCTTGATACAGCCAAGGCAAAGAAATACACAGACACCAAGAGCGTGAAAGAGGAATCCGGATACACAAGCCCATTCTGCTATCCGCTCTGGCCATGCGACAGAGTCGGCGAGTACATTCTCGCAAAATCTGCAGTGGCAGGCGCCATGATCCAGTACATGGCATCAGATAACGAGGACGTACCAAACCAGTCACCATCCAACCATTTACTCGGAGTCGGAGGCCAGTGCCTCGAAGATGGAACGGAAGTATATCTCGACCAGGACCAGGCAAACACGGTCAACGGCTACGGCGTAACCACAGCGATCAACCAGAACGGCTACCGCTTGTGGGGTAATTACACCGGAGCATACCCAACAAGCTCAGACGCGAAAGACATCTGGTTTGCAGTCCGCCGCATGTTCAGCTGGCAGGGAAATAACTTCATTCAGACATACTTCGACGAGGTAGACGATCCGATGAACAACGTCCTGGTTCAGAGCGTAGTAGACAGCGAGAACATCCGCTGCAGCGCATACGCACCTAAATACTGGGCCGGGGCTTCCATCGAATACAAGTCAGATGACAATCCGAAGACTGCCATCCTGGCCGGAACGATGAAGTTTAGACAGCACATTGCACCGTACACACCAGCGCAGGAAATCGTGGACATCATCGACTACGATACAGACACGCTGGCAGCAGCAGTAGGAGGTAACTAATTATGGCAAGCATTATTCCTGAAGTATTAAACCACTTCAACATTTATAACGGCGCCAATGCCCTCGTCGGAGTATCCGGCGAGGTGGAGCTTCCGGAGCTTGAAGCCATCACGGATACCGTGGAAGGTACCGGAGTGCTCGGCGAGATCGAGGATCCGGTAACTGGACAGTTCTCCAGCGCCACAATCAAGATCCCATTCGCAGTTTTATACAGCGATATGTTCTCCATCGTAAACACCACAGAGCCGCCGCTCCTGACACTCAGAGGATCTATGCAGTGCACGGATCCAAAGACCGGAGCAACCGGATACTACCCGATCAGAGTCGTGGTGCGAGGCAAAGCCAAGACAACCACACTCGGCAAGGTAGCCAAAGGAAAGAAGATGGAATCAGAGGTCGAGCTTGAGATTTTATACATCAAAGTAGAGATCAACAACGCCGTCGTTTTGGAGCTCGACAAACTGAACTTCGTATTTGTATTAAACGGAAAAGACATGCTGGCGCAGATCAGAAGCCAGTGCTAGATAACAGGAGGAACGCAAAATGAGTGAAAAAGTCACAGAAATCAACAAGCCAGAAGATAACGAGATGAAGCTCAAGCTCAGTAAAGAGTATGACTTCGAAGGACAGAAGATCGGCGAGATCGACCTCAGCGGGCTCGACAATTTGACTGCTGCAGATATGATCCAGGCCAACAAGGTCCTCACAAACAACGGAACCGTGTCGGTTCTTCCGGAGACAACTCTGGAATACGACCTCATCATCGCAGCCGGAGCTTTGAAGATGCCGATCGAGTTCTTTAAGCAGCTGAAGCCAAAGGACGCCCTGGCGCTCAAGAACAGAGTGACATCTTTTTTATTCGGCGAGGAATAAATCCTGCGGACTTCTCAGAGTTGCGGAAATGCTGTCTAACCCTGTCGCTGAACCTCAGCACAGGGTTAGATTATTTTTTGCAAATGAACATCTTTGACCTTATTGATTTATGCGCCGATTTGAAGGAGGTGACACCTAAGAAATGAGCGAATTCGAAGTAGCGATTAAGATCGCCGGAAAATTAGATAAATCGCTGCAGACGTCAGTCAGCAGCGCACAGAAGATGCTCGGCAGCCTTGGAAAAGGTGGCCTGTCTTCCGCATTAACCGGTATCGGAAATGTAATGGAAAGTACCGGAAAAGCGCTCACCACAGGAGTCACGATGCCGGTAATCGCGCTCGGTGCCACATCCGTGAAGGAGTTCGGATCCGTAGATAAGTCCATGAAGCTCGTCCAGGCAACCATGGGATCAACAGACGCCCAGGCCAAACAGCTCGAATCAACAATGAAAAAAGCAGCGGCAAATTCCGTATTCGGAATGCAGGACGCAGCAGACGCAACGCTGAACTTCGCACGCCAGGGTTTCAATGCAAAGCAGGCAGGAGACATGCTGACGCCCGCGCTGAACCTGGCAGCAGGAACGGCGACGGATTTATCAGTAGTAACCGGCGGCCTCGGAAACGCCCTGAAGATGTTCGGCAAGGACTCAAATTACGCAGCGACAGCAGCAGACATCCTATCGACAGCCCAGGCGCAGGCCAACACGACTGTCACGGATTTATTCGACGCCATGGCAACAGCAGGACCGATCTGCAGCTCAGTCGGATGGTCAATGTCCGATCTGGCCGCAATTACTGATATCTTCGGCGATGCCGGAATCAGTGGTGCTGAAGGAGCCACGGCACTGAAAACAGGTCTGGCCAGATTAGCAAGTCCGGCCAAAGACGGAGCTACCTGGATTAAAAAACTAGGCTTAGAGATATTCAATTCAGATGGATCCATGAAAAGTATGGTCGACGTGCAGAAGCAGCTGCATGATAGCTTTCAGGGCTTAACCAGCCAGGAACAGATGAGTGCGGCGGCCGCAATCTTCGGAAAGAACCAGATGGCCAAGTGGATGACACTGATCAATGCATCACCGGATCAGGTACAGAAATACGCAAGCTCGCTGGAAGGAGCGGCCGGAAGCTCGCAGAAGATGGCAGACGCACTCCTATCCGGAATGGGTGGATCCCTGGAAAAACTGAATTCATCCTTTGACGTTATGAAATATACGGTCGGAGGAATCGCCAGCGAAGTCCTGAAGCCTTTCGTGGATAATTTGACCGGGCTGATTGACAAATTCAACAACCTGGATCCGTCGATGCAGAAGAACATCGTGAAATGGGTAGGCATTGCAGCCGCAGCGGGACCAGTTCTGCTGATCGGCGGTCGACTGTTCAAAATGGCCGGATCCCTGGTGGGAACATTCGGCAAGGTTGGAAAAGCGATCGGAAGCATCGGAAAGAAAACTAAAGGCATGAGCGCACCGCTCAAAGAAGGAAGCAGCGTAATGTCCGCAGCAGCCAAGAATGCGCTCGGATTCGGAATCGGATTCGCGGCCGCAGCCGCAGGCGTGTGGATATTAGTAAAAGCAGCCAAGGAACTCGCTGCAGCGGGACCAGGAGCGCAGATAGCAACCGTCCTGATGGCCGGAGGCATTATCGCATTAATGGCAGTAGCAGCGCAGCTCGCACCGAAGCTGCAGGCAGGCACGCAAGGTCTCCTGGCATTCGGAGGTGCAATCTTAATGGCCGGAGCCGGTATGAGTTTGATGGCAATGGCAGCAACACAGGTGGCAGCCGCAGGACCTATGGCATTCGCAAGCCTGGCACTCATGGAAGGCGGCATCATTGCACTATTGGCAGTAGCCGGAGCAATGGGACCACAGCTCGCCGGAGCATCTGCGGGACTTCTCGCATTCGGCGGAGCAGTTCTGATGGCAGCGGCCGGAATGAGCCTCATGGCGATGGCAGCAACACAGGTAGCGGCAGCCGGACCGATGGCAATCGCAGCACTCACAATCATGGAAGTAGGAATGATCGCAATGATGGCAGTAGCCGGAGCGCTCGGACCTGCACTCACAGCAGCATCAGTCGGACTGATTGCATTCGGAGCTTCTATCGTTCTGGCGGCAACAGGATGCCTGATCATGGTCCAGGCGGCGACACAGATCGCAAGCGCAGGACCGGCAGCGCAGATCGCCCTCGCACTCTTAGCGGCGGGATTGATCGCATTCGGAGCAATAGCCGGAGCCTTGGCGCCAATACTCCTGGCAGGAGCTGCAGCGATCGCAGCACTTGGAGCAGCGCTCACATTAGTGGCAACAGCGGCCATGTTGGGAGCAGCAGCGCTGGCCATTATATCGGTATCACTTCCGCTTTTATCAACATACGGAGCGACCGGAGCATCGGCAATCCTGACGCTTAGCGGAGCACTAACAGCATTCGCAGCATCTGCAGCAGTATGCGGAGCCGGAGCATTAGTGGCAGCCGCAGGACTTCTCGCAATGGCAGCCGGAGCCTTGGCGGCCGGAGCGGGCGTTTTAATGGTTGGAGCTGGAGCCGTGGTACTCGCTGCAGCAATCGCAATGATCGCAGCCGGAGCAACAGCCAGCATGGCCTCATTCATGCTTTTAGCAATGATGGTCCGTTTATTCGGAACCGCAGCACTATCAGCAACAACGCCAATCCTGGCACTCACAGCGGCAATGCTGCCATTCGCGGCGGCCGCACTTGCAATGGCAGCCGGAGCAACGGCAGGAGGCGCAGCCCTTCTGATACTGGCAGCCGGAGCACTAGCCGCATCAGTCGGCATGGTACCACTTGCAGCGGCCCTGGCACTTGCAGCAGCATCGGTGGAAATCATCGGAGCCAGTGCAAAGGCAGCTGGATCGGCGCTTAAATCAATGGCCAAAGGTGCAACAGGAACCGCGGCCAAGATGGCAATCATAGCTGCAGGAGCCGCACCACTCGCGGCAGCCCTGGCACCACTCGCGGTCGCAGCGGCAGCAGCGGCAGCGGCAGTCCTGGCCTTAGCGGCAGGAAGTACAGCGGCAGCAGCTGCAATCATGCTCCTGGCAGCAGGAATCACAATGACAGCCGGAGCGCTGACGCTTTGCAGCGCATCGATAACAGTATTCAAGGCAAGCGCGGCAGGAATCAACGCAGTGGCAACGCCAACAGCTGCAGCATTCACAAGGATGGCAGCGGCAGTGGCACCGTTCACCGTAGCGATCACAGCGCTGGCCGGACCGATGATGGCAACATCAGCATCCATGGTCGTATTTGCAGGAGGCATCACAGTAGCGGCAGCTTCAGCAACCGCGCTGGCCGTATCACTGCGGTCGACAATGGCAACACTTGGAACGCTCGGAGCTTTAACCACAGTAGCCATGAATATGGTCACAGTGGCCATCAGAAACTCCATGACACAGTCGAACCAGGCCGTGGTAACCGGAATCACCGTGATGCGGACAACAACGCAGACCGGAATGACAACCATCGTGGCCGTAACCAGAAACGGCATGACCATGTTCGTGGTGGCGGTCAGAACAGGCGGAAGCCAGGCAGTGGCAGCATGCAGAAGCACAAGCAGCCAGATGGTCGGAGCTTTCTCAGGACTTTCAGGAAGCATGTACAGCGCCGGATCATTCGCGATGGCCGGACTTAGGAACGGTATCGCAGCCGGTGGAGCTGCAGCGATCGCCCAGGCGAGAAGCATAGCCAACCAGGTAGCAGCAACCGTCAACAGCGCTTTGAAGATTCACTCTCCATCAAGAGTCCTGGATCAATCAGGACAGTACGCAGGCCAAGGTCTCGCAGGAGGTATCCAGAAGACCGGAGCACTCGTTCAGAAGGCAGCCAACGAATCACTCGCGCAGCCGGTAATGAACGCGGGCTCCAAGACGCTGGAGGCTCCACAGTTCGAGAACCGGTCGAGCGTGATCGGAGACACCGTGAGCGCATTTACTGGACAGAAGCAGTCCGGGAATGGTAACAGCAATGAATCTGCAAGCCAGCAGTTCGTATTCAGTCCAACGTACCGATTCGAGGCGGGCACACCGTCCAAGGAGGACATGGTAGAGGCGAACAGAATGAGCCAGGCAGAATTTAAGAAAATGATGAAAGAATACCTGCGGACGGAAGGCCGCCGGGCATTCGCATAGAAAGGAGGATATAAGTGGCGAACGTTTACTACACAGAAGCAGGAGACACATGGGATAAGATCGCATACGACCAGTACGGATCCGAAAAATTCATGCAACAGCTAATCCTGGCAAACTGGGACAAACTGGACGTGCTTGTATTCTCCGACGGGGAGGAAATCATCCTCCCCGATATCCCCGACGATGAACTCGACGACACACCGGTATGGAGATCTGATTCAGACAGAGACGATGGAATACCGGCGGCAGATGAAGACGAATCGGAGGTGGAGTAATGGCAGAAGCAAGACGCGTGATCCCGGATATAGACTTCAATGGGAAAAGCGCAAAGAAGTCGCTGGACGGCCTCACGGAACAGATCGAATACGACGACGTGGCATCCGGAGCCAGCGACACGCTCTCCATTCAGGTCTTCAATAAAGACATGAAATTCTTAAAAGGCTGGCTGCCGAAGAAGGGAGACCGGATCACGGCCAGCCTCACCTTTAAGAATTGGACCAAAGAGGGAGCAGACAAAAAGCTATCATGCGGAGACTTTCTCCTGGATGAGATGAAGATGACCGGAGGTCCGCTCGTGGCCACGCTTGGAGGAATATCAATCCCGACAAACTCGGCCATCAAATCAACTAACAGGACAAAGACCTGGAAGAAAGTCAGCATTAAACAGATCGCCCAGGAGATCGCAAAGAGATACGGTCTGAAGCTCATCTTTGATGGACCGAACTACACCATCAAATCCATAGAGCAGACAGACAAAAGCGACAGCTCATTTTTATATGATTTGTGCAAGGATTACGGTCTCGGAATGAAAGTCTACAAGAACAAAATCGTGATATGGGGAAAAAGCAAGTACGAAGGCAAAAAAGCCACGACAACCATAAAGCGCGCAGACTTCATCGGGGACGATTGGGACTACACGGACACACTGGAAGGCACGTACACCGGAGCCCGGACGTCATATAAAAAGGGCAATGACAGCAAGGAAATCAGCATCTATGTCGGACTGGTTGGAGAAAAAGCAAAAGGAGCCCGGACGCTGAAAATCAGCGAGCAGAGCGACAGCGAGAACGACGCCAGATACAAAGCCGCTGCCAAGGTCAACCTGGAGAACGAAAAAGCAACCGTGCTCACAGGAACGATATTCGCAAGGCCAGAAATCGTGGCCGGAATCTGCGTAACAGTGAAAGACCTCGGCAAAGCGGATGGAAAATACTTCGTGGACGAAGTGAAGACCAAAGTATCAGACAGTGGAACCACACAAGAGATTCAGCTGCATAAGTGTCAGAAGCAGCTCAAAGGAGATCTGCCACCAGCGCCACCAGCACCACCAGCGCCAGCAAAGAAGACGTACAAGGTCGGCGACATTGTAAACTTCCATGGCGGAACACACTACTACAGTTCATATCCAGGAGCGCGAGGCTACAGCGCAAGAGCAGGCAGGGCAAAGATAACGCTCGGACCTAACTGCAGAGGAAACGGCCATGCGCATCCATGGCACCTGATACACGTAGACAGCTCGTCGAACGTTTACGGATGGGTAGACGAGGGAACATTTGACTAGGAGGTAAATCATGGCAGACAGAACCATCAGAATCGGGAAGGTCTCGTCCGTTGATTACGGAAGCGGAATGATCAAGGTCACATATCCGGATCTCGACAATTCCGTGACCGACGACCTCCCTTATTTAACATTCAACGATGAATACAAGATGCCGAAGGTCGGAGCCAGCGTGCTGGTCGTTCATCTTTCCAACGGATCCGCGATGGGAATCGTGGCCGGAACGTACTGGAACAGCAGCCACAGACCACCGGTCAGCGGCAAAGGCGTATACAGAAAAGACCTGGCGCAGGCAATCGGTGAAGCCTTCCTGCAGTATTCAGGAAGCTCGCTGCAGATTCACGCACCAGCAATCACTCTCGACGCTTCAAGGATCACGCTGGCCACAAAGAGCGGAAGCATCACCGTGGCCGAAATCATCAACCACATCAAAGGATAGGAGGTATTCAGATGGCGACATACAAAGTCACAGCGAGGTCAGGGCTCCGCGTGAGAAGCAAGCCGAACGGAACCATCTTGACAGCAATGCCATACGGAACCACGGTATCCGGAGATGGGAAAAAGCAAGGCGGATGGTACCACGTAAAATACAAAGGAAGATGGGGCTGGTCTTATGGCCAATACCTGAAAACGGTCGCAGAGAAAAAGAAGACCGTGGCCAGCATCGCAGCCAAGAAGAAACCGGCCAAAAAGCCCAAGACGAAAAGAGCTAACAGCAAAAAGAAAACAGACACCAAGAAGAAGACCGATGAATCAAAGAACCGTGCAAAAGCGAAAGGAACACTCGGCTGCTGGGGCACAGATCTGATATTCGAGGTCAATAGCAAGAAGATCCTGACAGCTAAAGATATCAAGGTATCGCAGGACTCCAGATGGACGAAGCACAACATCCTTCAGAACGTGCCGCGCGGGGAATTTAGCGGTCCGGATACAATGGGCGTCACTCTTACCATCACGCTATCTGCAGAGCATGGCGTGAAGCCAAGAAGCACGGTCGAGAAGATCCGGAAAGCCAACCGGAGCGGACAGGTGGAATACCTGGTTATTGGAGGCAAAATCATGGGCTCCAATAAAATGGCAATCACGGCGACATCGGAGGCCTGGAACGCGATCTACAACAAGGGCGAGCTTGTGAAAGCTAAGATCGACGTCACATTCATGGAATATTCATAAGGGAGGGAATCTAAGTGGCTTTTATAAGAATTAACCAGATCAAAGACGCGGACGGTTCCATCAAACCGGATGAATTGGAACTGGCCAACGACATCATCGAAGCGATGATGATCACAAGAAAAGGATCTATCCCTGGAAGCCGGGGATACGGTCTGACACAGATCTTCATTGACATGCCAGGGCCGGACGCAATCAACATGATCACAGTGGAGCTCGCAGAGGCGATGGATGAATACATACCAAGCCTGGAGCTTCAGGACATAAAAGGAACCCAGGACGAAGAAGGCGTGCTGGAGCTAGATATTTACTTAGGAAGGAGGTAAAAGAGCATGGCAATCGAACAGATCGAGAGACTCCCGGACGTCAGCTTCATCGATGACGACATCAACCTGGATGGAATCCAGAAGCAGATGCTCCAGGACTACCAGGATAAATACATGGAGGAAACCGGAGAAGAAACCGTGCTGGACAGAGGCGAACCGATCGCCCTGATCTTATACGCCTGCAGCGTGCAGATTTACCAGATGTATATGTATGTTGATAGAGCCGGAAAGCAGAACCTTCTCAAGTACGCATTCGGAGCCTTCCTGGACAACCTGGCAGCGCTTAAGGGCATCGAGAGAACTGCTGCCAAGCCAGCGACCGTGACGATGCGCTTCACACTTTCAGAGGCGCAGACCGGAGCAATAGCAATCCCGGCCGGAACCAGAGTCACGGATGGCGAGGCATACTTCACGACCGATAAGTATGCGGAGATTAAAGCAGGAGAGACCACAGTCGACGTGGCCTGCACTTCCATCGAGACCGGCGTAGATCTGAATGGAATCCATGAGGGAGCCATTCAGACACTCGTGGATCCGATCCCGTACATAGAGAGCGTGACCAACATCACGGAAACAGATGGCGGCGCGGATCCGGAGAGCGACGAATCCCTGAAGGACAGAATCTACATCGCACCGTCCCGCTATTCAACAGCAGGAACCGAGGAAGCATATATCTACTGGGTAAAGACGTACAACAGCACCATCGCAGACGTCAAGGTTTCAAGTGACAACCCAGGCGAGGTAGACATCGTATTCCTGATGGATGACGGAATCCCAAGCCAGGAGATGATCACAGGGCTGACGAAGTACATCACGGATCCGAACATCCGGCCGCTGACCGACAAGGTCGTCGTGAAGGCACCAACAGCGGTGAATTACAGCATCAGCCTGACCTATTATATCAATTCTTCAGATTCAGGATCCGTGGAAACGATCCAGAGCGAGGTCGCCAAGGCAGTGGATGACTTCGTAACCTGGCAGCAGTCCAAGATCGGCCGAGACATCAACAGCTCGGAGCTGATCAAGAGAGTGACTGCAGCAGGAGCCAAGAGGGTAGAGATTAAGAGTCCGGTCTTTCAGAAGATCGGCGGCACTTCCATCGCGTACTGCACAAGCAAGAACGTGACATACGGAGGTGTTGAGGATGATTGATATTAGAAACGGAGAGCTCGCAGACCTCTGGCCGGATGAGACAAGTCCGGAATTTAAGAGCATAAGCTACGCGCTGCACATGGCAATTATTAGAATGCTGGAAAAAGCTGCAGGCGTAGGCAGTTCCTGCGATATTGACCACCTGGCAGAATCCACGCTGGACTACCTGGCCGTGGAAATGCGAGCCATGTACTACGACCAGGGCGCGGACATCGAGACAAAGCGCTCAATCATAAAGAACACGCTCAAGTGGTACACACAAGCCGGAACAGTCAAAGCAACAGAGGAACTGATCGCCTCGGTGTTCGGAGGCGATGCGAGACTGATCGAGTGGTTCGACTTTACCGAGCCGCCGATCGAAGCTAATACATTCGATGTGGAAACAGAGGCGCTGATGACAAAAGACATCATCAACGAGCTGACCTCGGTCATTAAAAAGGTCAAGAATTCAAAGTCCCACATCCGAAGGGTGACCGTGCTGCGAGAACTCCACTCAGCAGCAACCATGGCCACCTGCATCACAGCAATAAATGAATGCACCGTGAGCAATCACGAGATATCAGATACAGACGCAACCGAAGGAATGAACGTGGCAGCAGTCGCCGCACCGGTTACAGAGACCTACGCTCTGAATACCACAGCAGGAGACGTCCAGGCTACGGCCGGAGCATTTATCGCAAGCGCAACCGGCACCGAAGGAAGCACATACGTCCTGAATGATAATCAGGGAGCCACGGAGGCATCCGGCACCATCGATGTCGGGCCAGCCAATGCATCAGAGGAAAGCACCCACGCACTGAATGCGGAAACCGGCAAAGCAGACCTCTCACAAAGCGAAAGAGCAGCTATGAGAGCAAACATCGACTACCAGACAACAACAGTCATAAAGGAGGAATAAATCAATGCTTATTTGGAATCCAAGTAAACTGACCACAAAAGGAAAAGCGCTCCTGGCAAAAGCCCAGGCGGGCAGATGCACAATCAAGATCACGAAGGCACAGACCGGATCCGGCCAGTACAGCTCCGGAGAGGCAACAGACACCAGAACGTCACTCAAGACACCGGTGCAGACGCTGCCGATCCACAGCAAAGAGATCCAGAACGGAAGTACACTCGTTCTGAAGGTAGCGATCACGAATAAAACCAGCGACACGGACGTCCTGAAATCAGGATACGAAATCCGCGAGTTCGGTATTTTTGCACAGGATCCGGACGATGGCGAAATCTTATACAGCATCGCAACCGCAAGCACCAGCGACTACATGCCCGCATACAATGGCGTGATCCCATCTGTCATTTCCATGAGTTACTACCTGGAGGTAGCCAACGCAGCAAGCGTCACAATCGTGACCGCAGGAGGCCTGGCACTGCAGAGCGACCTGGAAGCGCTGGCAAACAGAGTAACCATCATCGAGCAGGCAGCCGTGAAGAAATACGGAGCCAGAAAGAAAGTCGGCCAGCAGAGCTGCGGCGCAGAGAGCTGGGAAAGACTCGGTGGAGCTGTCGGCCTTACAGCCAAGGCAGCAGTCGGAACCGGAGACGTCCAGAACGACTTCATGAAGTCGGTATATCCATACAATGCCTGCAGACCGTGTAACCTTTCAGAAGACAGAAAAGTCACCGCATACCTGGGAGACGCCAACTTCTCCTGGACCGGAGATAACGGAGACGTCATGCTGGAAATGCCGCTCTGCTACACATCCCGCTACTTTGAAACAGACAGCGACGGAGTAGAGTGGGAATACCGCTGGGTATCATCCGCACCGGTAGATGGCCTGCACGTCAACCCTGCATTCACAGACGGAAGCAGCATCAGCGACAAGATCTACATCCCGATCTTCAACGGATCCGCAGGAAAAGATGCAGCCACAGGAGCCAAGGACGTCATCCGTTCGATTGCCGGAGCGACACCGCTCACAGAGGTAACCAGGGCAACCTTCAGAACCCGCAGCCGCAACAAAGGCGAGGGCTGGCAGCTTGACGACGTATGGAACATGTTCCTGCTCGACCATTTATTTATAATCATGTTCGCAGGAACCCAGGCGCAGAGAATCCTCGGATCCGGACGTACTGAATTCAGGGAGAGTGGAGACGACAAGGCTCTGAAAGCAAAGAAGGCAACCAACTGCATTACGATCGCGAGCGACAGAGCTGCGCAGTTCTTCGTAGGCCAGCAGATCGCCATCGGAACAGCACTCTGGAATCATTCAGTATTATGGGGAAGAACGATCACAGCATTCAAGGCGTCAACAGAGGTGGAAGCAGCGACAGAAATCTACTTCGACGGAGATCCGGTGGATATCGCAGTCGGAAATGTAATCTGGTCATGCGTTCAGAAGACCGGCGAGACAACCGCAATGAAATGCCCGAACGGATGCCTGGAAAATCCCGAAGGGCCTACCGGAGCCAAACTCTCCGGAAGACGTGCGGTCCGTTTCTTATGGATCGAGGACTGGTTCGGTAACATGTGGCAGTTCCGTGACGGAGTCAACATCAAGAACCGCCAGCACTACTGCTGCAATAAGCGTGCGAGCTACGCAGACGACACATACACCGGAGACTACCAGAAGCTCGGCTACGCATGCCCGACAAGCGACGGATACATCAAAAAGATGGGATTCGACAGTCTGCATCCGGAATACGAGCTGCCGGTCGAGGTAGGTGGTGGAGCCGACGCATACATCGGCGATTACTACTACCAGAGCGAAGGCGGAACGCTGGTGCTCTCTGGCGGTCGCGTGAGCGACGGTACGACTGCCGGGCCTTTCTACCGGAACTGTGACAGCGGTACGGGTTCTACGTACTGGGACATCGGCGGTCGCCCTCATTGCCGCAAGGCTGCCATTTAAGGGGGACCGGGGGACCTTATCCCCCGGAACTACCGGAGCCAACAATAAAAACTTAGGCAGGCGCAAAGACGAAGGCGCCTGCTGCCAATAAAGAAAACTAAACACAGGGAGCGTAACTGCGCGCGGCTGGTGATCTCTGGCGGTAACGTGAACAACGGTACGAATGCCGGGCCTTTCTACCGGAACTGTAACAACGGTACGGGTAATACGAACTGGAACATCGGCGGTCGCCCACTTTGTTAGATTCTCGATTTTTTACGACATTATCCTAAATATTTGAATAGATAATGCCGCAGGTGCGCTTCCTTACCCCTTGGTAAAAATAGGCCGCGAATGGCGCTGGTTAGTACGCCAGGAATGGAGCTGGAAGGTCAGCGAGGCTAACAAAGAGAGTCTGAAAGGAGATAGCCATTCATGGAAGATACACAAAAGCAAGACAAGCTACCACCAATCAAATACACGAAGCGAGTCGGTCACTTATTCGAGCACGTCCGAGACCTCGACAACCTGAAGGAAGCGATCAAGGACGCGGCAAGACATAAACGGAAGCGCAAAGAGGTCCAGAAGGTCCTGGAGGACATCGATGGACACGCGCTGGAGCTGCAGAGGATGCTGGATGAGGAAACCTTCATACCGGCCAAGTACACAATGCGACGAATCAACGATGGCATTCAGAAGAAGACCAGAGACATCGCAATCCCGCGATTCTGGCCAGATCAGTGCGTACATCACGCATTTGTTCGCATTTTCAAACAGATCGTTCTGCATAGCGCCTATCCGTTCAGCTGTGGATGCGTACCGGGAAAAGGAACGCACGGAGCAAAGACCGCGATCGAGAAGTGGATCAGGAAGGATCCGAAGCATACCAAGTACGTCCTGAAGCTGGACGTCCGAAAATGCTATCCAACCATGAACCACGAAGAACTCCGGAAGAAGCTGCAGCGCAGGATAAAAGATAAGAAGTTCCTGCGCCTGGCAGATCGGATCATCGCGAGCTTTCAACAGCCGATGGCCACGCACGAAAGACTGCTGCCGGAGACCGATGCGGTAGGCATCCCGGTCGGGCTCTTTACCTCGCCATGGTTCTGCAACTTTTTCTTTCAGGACATCGACCACAAGGTCGCCGAGAAAACCGGAACCGCGCACAACGTGAGATACGTGGATGACATGGTCTTGTTTGATTCAAGCAAACGACGACTGCACAAAGCTCTCGAATTCATCGAAGCCGAAGTAAAAGCCACGAAGCAGACCGTCAAGAACAACTGGCAGGTCTTTATATTGAGCAAGCGCCCGCTTGACTTCTTAGGTTTCAAGTTTTATCCGAACAAGACAACCATCCGGAAGTCGATCATGCTAAGGATCAGCCGGAAAGCCAGGACGATCGCCAGAGCCGCATACGCATCCATCCGGAACGCGCACGCCATGGTTTCATACATCGGATATATCGTGAATTCAGACAGCCAGCGCTTCTACGAGAAGTGGGTGCGGCCGTTTGTTAATATTAAGCATCTGAAAGGAGTAATCGCTGATGAAGACAGAAAGCAACATCAGGCCTGCGTCGCAGTTTGAAATTGAGGCGCTCCCGCCAATCGAAGGAAGATCCTGCACCGTCATTTTATATGACAATATCCAGGGACCATTCACACGCCAGGCTTCAGGAGAAGACCAGGAGCCACAGGAATACTTCACATTTGACCGCTACACAGTAGACACGATCTACAGAGAAGGCCTCGCTGCAGCAGTCGCAGCAGACACAGAGACCTGGATCCAGAATGCCAAGGAGGCGGAAGCATCCGGAGAACAGCCGTCAGAGCTGGAAATCCTGACAAAGACCGTCACAAAGCAGCAGGCACAGATCGAGTCAATCAACCAGAGCGTCGACGACATCACGCTCGCGATTCTTGGAGGTGAGTAAAATGTATGAAAGACTGAAAAGATTATACCAGGAAGGACGCGCGTCCGAAGCAATGCTGAAGAACGCAGTCAAGAGAGGATGGATCACAGATGAAGAAATGCAGGAGATCATCGCCTCAAAGAAAGAGCCAGAGATTCCAGTGTCTACACCGGAATCCAGATAACACCTGCAGAAGGACATACGAGCCATGCACGAAAAGCTGTCGGTACTTCGGTACCTGCGGCGAGTGCGTGGCTTATTTTATCCCGGCAGGCCAGCAGCCATGCAGAAGCTGCAGCAAATTAAATGCAGGAGGGAGGTAGGAACCAATGGACATGACAACAATCGTCGTGGCCGCCAGCATTCCGTCCGCGTTCACAGGCTTCTGTTTCTGGCTCATTGAGCAGAATCTCAAGAAGCGTGCGGACAATGAAAAAGAGGAACGCGAGGAACGCCAGCGCCAGCTGGACGAACGCGAACAGATCAGAGAGAAAAATGAGCTCTGCATCATCAACAGCGTAAACGCAGCCATAGCGCTCGGAGAGGCCACAGCCAGAGCTGTGCAGAGAATCCCGGATGCGCACTGCAACGGAGACATGCACGCAGCCCTGGACTACGCTCAGAAGGTCAAGCATGAGCAAAAGAACTTTCTGAACGAGCAAGCACTGAAACATATCATCGAGGAAGGAGAACAAACATCATGAAAAACATTAACTGGAAAAGAAAACTGACAAGCAGAAAGCTCTGGACAGCAGTGGCGTCATTCGTATCAATGATGATCGTAGCCACAGGAGGCGCAGAGAACACAGCCACACAGGTAACGGCACTCATCATGGCCGGAGCATCCGTCGTGGCATACATCATCGGAGAAGGACTCACCGACTCCGCAAACATTGGATCCGACGATTCAGAGGAATAAGAAGTACAAAGCACCCAGGGCGGCCACCAGGCTGCCCTTTTTTATTTAGGAGGTATGCAAGATGGCAATCACAGAGAAACAGCAGAGATTCATCGAAGACATAGCTAAGCACGTGCAGAAGTACGCGAGAGCATACGGAATCCTGGTACACAGTCCCATCATCGTCCAGGCAATCCTGGAATCCGGATGGGGAGAGAGCAAGCTGGCATCCAAGTATCATAACTACTTCGGAATGAAATGTGGGACAACCTGGACAGGCAAGAGCGTGAACATGGAGACGAAGGAGGAATATACGCCAGGGACTCTGACAACGATCAAGGACAATTTCAGAGTATATGACAGCATGGAGGAAGGCGTAAAAGGTTACTTCGAATTCATTCAGAAACCAAGGTACAAAAATCTGAAAGGCGTCACGGACGCAAAGAAATACCTGCAGCTTATCAAGGCAGATGGCTATGCGACTGCCAGCAACTACGTCGAGAGTGCGTACCGACTGATCACCCAGTACGAACTTACAGAGTACGACATGGAAGGAGGAACCAACATGAAAATCAACATCATCAAGCAGACCGGGACACACGGCCTGTATTCAACCGGCAGAGGAAAAGACAAGTACCTGGTATACCATTACACAGCCGGAGTAACGAGCAAAAAAGGATCGGCCAGAGCGACAGCGTCCTGGTTTGCAAATCCAAAAGCTGGAGGAACTGCGGACTTCATTGTAGACGATGAGGAAATCGTACAGTATAATCCGGATCCGGAGAAATACTCCTGCTGGGCCGTCGGCGGCAGCGCATACGGAAACAAGGGCGGCAAGCTCCACGGAGTCGCTACGAACCACAACTGCATATCCATCGAGATCTGCAGCACCAATAAGACCGGCCGCGTGACAAACCCGAACGACGACAACTGGTACTTCACAGACGCTGCGCTCGCCAATGCAGCCAAGCTAGGTCGATACCTCATGGAAGTATACGGAATCCCTGCCAGCAGAGTAATCCGTCACTATGACGTTACCGGAAAACTCTGCCCCGGCATTAAAGGATGGAACCTGGAGAACGGATCCGATGATAAGAAGTGGCAGACATTCAAGGCGCAGCTGTCTGCAGAAGCAGAGGATAACACACCGGCACCTGCTCCAGCACCAGCTCCGTCCGGAGCAACGACAGTCAACTATGCGTATAAGGTCACGGTCTCAGATTTGAACATCAGAAAAGGACCAGGCACAAACTATGACTCGGCTGGATACACCGGCAAGGGAGTATTCACAATCGTGGCAGAAAAGGGCGGCTGGGGCAAACTCAAATCCGGAGCAGGTTGGATCAGCCTCAACAGCAAATATGGCCACAAGGTAAGTAGTGGATCCACCGCACCTGCTGCAGCTCCATCAAAGCTGAAATGGACCGTCACAATTTCAGATCTGCGCATCAGAAAAGGACCAGGCACAAACTATGACTGGACCGGAGCGTACACCGGCAAGGGAACATTCACGATCGTAGAGCAGAAAAATGGATGGGGAAGATTAAAGTCCGGAGCAGGCTGGATCAGCCTCAACACAGCATACGGACACAAAGCATGATCCCGACATCAATGCCGGAAACATAGACAGAAGCCAGGGAGGTCAAGCCTCTCTGGCTTCTTTTTTGATGGCCTCAGCATCGGCCAGGAAGAATATATCCCACACGTCCTGTGGGGAGAGTTGATACCGGACCGCGATCCGGACTATGTGCTTGCGCTGGAATGGCTGCCGCCCGTTCCAAATCGTCGAGAAATTGGATGCAGTCATGCCCAGGAAGAACGCAAGCGCCTTATTTGTATCGCCATGATCATCCATGGCTTGTTTCAATTTTTCTTTGTCAAACATTTTGATTCATTCCTTTCTGAAAGGATTACCGTGGAGCGCTTCGATTAAGCTGCGCGGGGAAGCTGCAGAAAACCCAGGATAAAATTTATACAATCATAGGCGACGCCTTTCTGGCCGGTGGCCGGGTGCAAGGTTTACGAGGACGTCCAGCGGGGCTGCCAGACCTTCAGGCTTTCACATTAAAAACCAGGGAAACTTGTCGAACATCAATCCACGGTATCCGTCGCGCTTCTTCCTGCAGGGCTTCGGACCTGCCATCGGCGGTTTAATACCGGAGGCCTAAGCCTCCTCGCGATAAATTTCTTCAAAATCTTCAACAACGATCGTCCGCTCGGTTCCGCCAAGAACCAGCTCGATCTGAACATAATCGCCATCATCGTCGCAGGATACCGTGATGCTTTCACGGTTGGACTCCAGGATCTCAAATCCGTAATGCTTCAGATCCTGGAACAGATCCTCCATGCTGCCATACCAATCATTCATAATTCCACAAAGTAAAGATTGTTCATACATAGCCAAGACCTCCTATCTTTCAGACACCCAACGCTCTACCTGTTCAACGTTGCACTCGATATAACAATCGCATACGTCGCGGAAGACTGCGATTTTTTCAGTTTTTCCACACCAGGTATGAGTTTCAAATCTTACGAACCAGGCACTGCGGCTAGCCCATCCACACCAGTATTTCTTTCCAACAACTAATTCATTCGCTTTCATTTTTACGTCCTCCGTTTCGTTTTGCTTTCCTTTAGGTTGTCTGTATATTAGCTCTGATACCGGTACTATTCAAGTTATTTATAACCGTAAACTGCACAAAGATCTCGGCCGGTTTTTGGTGGTAATTATGACATTTCAACCAGAAATTTATTCGCAAGCGCGCGCACACGTTCAACGCTCACTGAACGATCAACGGTCACCTCTTCCGGACCGAGATATTGATACAAAATATCGCAGTCCGGACACCAGAGAAGCGGCACACGACGATTACCACACACTGTCGCAAACTCAAGATCATGCCTGCAGTGCTTGCACTGCAGGAGCGTTTTAATTTTACAAGCCACGCTGAATCACCTCCTTTATTTTACATTCACTTTTTTATATTGCGGGCGGACCGCATCATTGTAGGTGAGGTTCGTGGGAAAGAGGCGCTGGAGCTGCTGAACAGCTATAATACCGGGCATGACGGCGGCATGAGCAGCGGTCACGGCAACAGTCCCAAGGATATGCTGGCGCGGCTGGAAACCATGGTGTTAATGGGAGCGGAGCTTCCTCTGGCGGCGATCCGCAGCCAGATCGCATCGGCGCTCGATGTGATGATCCATCTGGGGCGGGAGAGGAACAAGAAAAGGCGGGTATTCTGGATCGTGGAGGTAGATGGCTATGAGGAAGGGCAGATCCGGCTCCATACCCTTTATGAACTGGGGGAACATGGGCTGGAAAAGAAGGGGGAGCTTAAAAATACCAGAAAGCTTTGGATGGCAGGGGAAGAAATATGAGGATGAAGATGGCGGTATTGGCGGACTGGTACAGTACCGGCACTATCAGTTAAATGGCAGAGAACGGCTGACGGCCCTGGCTGGAGGTGTGGCAGCAGCAGGAACTGCGGCTTTCGTCTGTTACCGGAGTCTATGGGCATTTTTTCTCCTGATGGCGCCGTTAACGGTGGTGGCGCCAAGGCTGTGGCAGGACATGTTACAGAAAAAGCGGCAGAGAGAGCTGGAAAAACAGTTCCGGGAAATGATCCAGATGATGTCTACGGCATTAAGCGCCGGTTATTCGGTGGACAATGCCATCCGGGTCTGCAGAAGAGATCTGGAGCGGATGTATGGAAGCGGGGGCATGATCGTCCGGGAGACCGGGTATATGGTCCGGCAGATGGAGATGAACCGTCCGGTTGAGGAGCTTTTGGAGGATTTTGCCCTGCGAAGCGGTCTGGAGGAAGCGGAGAATTTCACCCGTATCTTTGTGATAGCCAGAAGGAGCGGCGGACGGCTGGTGTCCATCATTGAGCGGACTGTGCAGATCATGGGAGAACGCAGCCAGGTGAAGGAGGAGATCCAGACACTGACCGCTTCCAAACGGTTTGAGCAGCGGATCATGAACCTGATCCCGGTGCTGATGGTTCTGTATATTGACTGGACTTCCCCGGGCTTTTTCACGGTAATGTACACGACCCTTCTGGGGCGGGTGCTGATGACAGTGTGTCTGCTGGTGTATCTGGCGTCCGTGTGGCTGGCACAGAAGATTCTGGATATCGAGGTGGGCAGCGGATGAACATTGAAAGGAGGCCAGAGGAGGCAGCAGGAAAGATAGCAGAAAAGGAAGCAGAAAAGAAAGCAAAATGGGAGACTGCGAAAAAGAAACAGGTACTTTGTGTGGCAGTTGGGATTCTTTTAGGAGCGGCTGGCTTTGCCTGGCAGCACGGCGGGGCCTCTGTGTGCACATATCTGGAGCGGGAAGATTATGGGGGAGATCCGGTTGTTTATGATCTGTCTGTGGAGGGGCTGGAACAGGAGGTGGTTCCGCTGCAGATTGAGATTTCGCCCAGAAGATATACGGAGAAAGAGGCAGCAGAGGTATTCTCCAAGATAAAGACAGGGCTTTTAGAAGAAATCTTAGGGGAAAATCTGTCTCTCCAGGAGGTCAAAAGTGACCTGGTTTTGCCTACTGAGAAATCCGGTGGGATCAGGATCGCCTGGCGCAGCAATGATCCGGAGATTTTGGATGATGAGGGAACGGTTCTGGTGGGCGAGGAAAAATCAGGTTCTGGAAAAGCCGGAGGAACCCAGGTAACACTCCAGGCGGAGCTGACGGACGGATTTTACCGGGATGAGCTGGAGGTGGCTGTCACAGTCTATCCGCCGGAAAAAAGTAAGGCAGAACAACTGGCCGGGCAGTTGGCGAGACAGGTAGAGCAGGCGGCGTCAGAGCAGCCCGGAGCAGTCCGGGTTGCGCTTCCAGAGGATTTTGAAGGAAGACAGCTTCGTTTCCGGAAAGAAACGGGAACAGAATATCTGCTATTTCCGGTTCTTGGGGTGATTTTAGCGGTATTTTTTCACTGGCAGGCCAGGAATACGGAGATCGAGGCCCGCAAAAAACGGGAAAAGCAGCTTCAATATGACTATGCAGATCTGGTGTACCAGCTGATGGTATTTACAGGGGCAGGTCTGACGGTCAGCCGGGCATGGAAGCAGATCGTAAATAATTATGAAAAACGTCTGGAACATGAAAACAGCCAGCAGCGGGCGGTCTATGAGGAAATGGAGATTGCCCTTGGAGAGATGGAAAATGGGCTCCCGGAGAGCCAGGCAGTCAGTCGTTTTGGGGAACGATGTCAGCACAATGAATACCGGCGCCTGTCTTCGATTCTTGGACAAAGCAGGCAGACCGGAATGAAAAATCTTCAGGAACTGCTGGCTCAGGAGATGGACACTGCCTGGGAACAGCAGAAGCAGGCAGCGAAGCGTTTAGGCGAGGAAGCCGGAACGAAGCTGCTCCTGCCATTATTTCTGATGCTTCTGGTGGTCATGGTACTGGTGATGGTCCCGGCGCTGATGGTGATGCTGTAAGTGACGGAAGGCTGTAGTGAATGGAAAGCTGTAGTGAATGGAAAGCTGTCGTAAACGGAAAACGAGAAACGGCTATAAGAATAAGAAAGGGGATTCATTTATGAGATTAAGACAGGAAATAAAAGCATTTTTGATGGATGAGGAAGCGATCGGTACGGTGGAAGTGGTCCTTTTGCTGGTGGTGCTCATTGGATTGGTGATCATTTTCAAGAAACAGATCCGGACATTGTTGGATTCTATTTTTAAAGAGATCAATAAGCAGACCAAGGAAGTCTATTGATTTGAGATAACTATTCAGTAGGTCTGCGCATATGCTGCGCTGACCGTAAGAACACATAGGCCAGAAAGCAAAAATCCCATCAGCGAAGCTGATCTGAAATGGATTTCATGGATGGGAAGGAGGTGTGGAAGCTGAAAAAACGAGGGGAGATCACCGTATTTTTAAGTCTGTGTTTATTGAGTGTAGCTGCCCTGATCTGTGTCATGGTGGAAGGAGCCAGAAGTGCCGGTTCCAGAGTGTATCTGCAGATTGCGGCAAATGGATCTTTAGATACATTGTTTGGCCAGTATCATCGGGAATTGTGGAGAAAATACCGATTGTTTGGAGTGGAATATCAGAAAATGTCCGGTGTGGAAAGACAACTTGAAAGTTATGTAAACCGATATCGGGAGGTCGAAAACTGGTATCCTATAAGACTGCAGACGCTTACAGTAACCAGTCAGAAAACCCTGGGAAGCCAGGGCGGTGACCGGATGATGGAGGAGATTCTGGACTATATGAAATACGGAATCTGGGAACAGCTGCTGATCTCCCCGGAAAAAGGAGAGGATTTCTGGAACGATATCAAAGAAGCTGCTGCCGCAGGTGGGATGACCGATACCTATGAAGGGCAGTCCGTCCAGGTAAAACAGGTAGAACGTGCGGTGGAACGGCTGGCGGATTGTGTGGAGGCTCAGGAGAAGCTGGCTGGGGAAATCGCCCTGGCGTTAGATCAGGATGATGTGGAGGGCTTTGAGCAGGCGGCGAAGCGTTTCCAGAAAGAAAACAGCAGAATGGATGGTCTGTTCCGGGCTTATGAAAAGAGCGCACAGAAATTGAGAAAGATTCTGGAGCATGGAGAACAGGAATTGGATCAGGCGGCGGAGGATATGCAGGAAAACAGGGAGATACTTTTCCGGCAGCAGATGGACCCATTCCGGTCTTATGTGGATTCTGATGGAGAGCGGTATCGCCAGATCCAGAGCCAGATGGAAATATCAGCAGCCAATGGAGTGCGGTTACGGGAAACGGAGGAGATCGTAGATCGTCTGAAGCAGGAATATGAAGAGCGGGAACAGCAGCGGGACGAGGAAGACGAAGAAGAGGAAAAACTGTCTCTTTCAGAGGCATGGGAGCATTGGAATGGCTATGGAAGCGCAGTTTTTACCATCCAGAAGGGAAAAAAGGATGAACAGAAACAACAGGCTTTGGAGCAGGTATCCAGGATGGTAAAGGGAAGCCTGTTAGAGCTGGTCCTTCCAGATGGAATGGCTGTTTCTGGGGAAAAATGGGGAGGAGATGCCGGGCGGTATGCCAACCAGACTCAGGAAAGCCTGGTACGGAAAAATGGAGCCCAGTGGGTGCTGATCCACGAATACTGCGGAGAATTCTTAACTCATGCGCTGGATCATTCTCTGGATTATTCTCCAGATCATTCTCCGGGAAATGACGGCGGCAGATATCAGCTGGAATATCTGCTCCACGGAAAGGATAACGACCGCTCCAATCTGGAGAATACAGTCAGTGAGCTTTTTTTGATCCGGCAAGGCATCAATCTGATCCAGATCTTATCAGATACGGAGAAACGGGAGGCAGCCCAAAGCCTGGCGGCAGTGATCACTGGAATCATAGGAATCGCTCCCCTTGTGGAGGTCATGACCTGTTTTATTATGGCGGTCTGGGCCATGGGAGAGGCGCTGGAGGATGTGCGTTGTCTCATGGCTGGGGGAAATGTGCCGCTTTGGAAGTCAGCGGATGAGTGGAAATTGTCATTGGAAGGGCTTTTAAGTATGGGAACGGGCAGAACGGCTGGTGATACACCCGGCCAACATACACCCGGCCAACCGAAAAACAGCCGTGGAATGGACTATGAGCAATATTTAAAATGGATGTTATTTACGGTAGACCAGGGGAAGAAGCAGACTAGGATCATGGATGTGGTCCAGACGGTGATCCAGAAGGATGAGCCGGGATTTCGTCTGGAAAACTGCATCTGTGATGTGGATATTCAGGTGAAGGGCTGTGGAAAACATGTCTTTTTTGCCTTGCCATTTGTGGAAAAGCTGGTGGGAGGTCAGGAGGGCTATGAGCTTCTGGTGCAGGCGGCAAAAGCTTATTAAAATCAGAAAAGAAAATTGGAAGGAGGTGGAAAGGGATGCTCTTTTTCCGGAAACATGATTCGGACATAGATATTCCTTTTGAAATGAAAAATTGGATCAACCGGCAGTCAAAACGCATAAACAAAGTTTTTTGTGAATTTCCAAAAAAAATAATCGTAACTCTCCAAGTACGACTCCCTGAAAATATGACAGCCAGATCCGGAAAAAGAGTGTCCTTTTCTGCCTCCGCCAGTATGACCGTGGAAGCTGCGCTGGTTCTACCGCTCTTTTTATTTGCCGGGTGTATTCTGATGCAGCCATTTCCAATCTTAAATACCCAGAGACAGGTGCAGGAGATTCTGGAGGTGACTGCTGAAGATATTAGTCAGAATGCAGGTGTGGCATGGAATGGAGGTCAGATATCGGAGCCAATGACGGAAGCGGCCGCCTGGGCCTATGCGGAAGCTTTTGTGCGGAAAAAGACAGCAGCTTTGCCCATACAGAATTTATCGCTGATGCAGTCTCAGTTATTGAAGGATGGAAAAACCATCGATCTGATAGCTCATTATCAGGTCCGGATACCATTTCCGGTGTTGGGCGTGAGAGCAGTGGAACAGATGAACCGCAGCTTCCGTTACGCCTGGACAGGGCTGGACGGACCGGTCGATGGAGCCGGTGGCAGACAGGATGTAGACGAGGAGATGGTCTATGTAGGCCGGGACAGTACCCGGTACCACGTAAGCCGTTCCTGTCATTATCTGAGTACAGAATTAAAGGCGGTTTCCTATGCGGATCTGGAAGTTTACCGCAGCAAGGATGGAGCACGCTATAAGCCCTGTGACCGGTGCGGCGCATCACATGGAGCTGTGGTGTATATCACGCCGTATGGAGAACGATATCACAGTAATCAGGAATGCAGTGCACTGGCGGCTTATGTGAGAGAAGTGCCGAAGTCACAGGTGGAATATCTGGGGCCCTGCTCCTACTGTGGCGGTGGAAAATAAGGAGAGAACTGTGGATGGCGGAGCGGAGTATGAAAATATTGTGGATGGTGCTCCTGATTGTGGCTGCGTATCAGGATTTCAGAGAGCGTCAGGTGAGCGTCATGTGGATGGTGTGCGGTGCAGCAGCGGGAATGATTGGATGTTGTCTGATGGCAGGAGAGAGATATCAAGATATGCTGGAGACCGGGATCGATGCAGAACGTGTGGGCCTGCTGATGAACGTTGTGAAGATCCAGATGGTGAGAATCGGAAAAGCAGCAGGAATCGGAGCCGCGCTGCTGATCCTTGCAAAATTGACCGGGGGAGCCATGGGTGGTGGAGATGGTTTGTTTTTTCTTATGTCTGCATTCTATTGGGATTGGAAGGAACTGCTGGTCCTGTTTTTGGAGACCCTTGCGATTTCTTCTGCCTGGGGAATGGTTCTGCTGATGAAGAGACAATGGAACAGAGCCGGAACTCCTTCGGTTCGATGGAAGGAGACGATTCCGTTTTTAACCTGTTGTCTGGTCCCCGGCATTATTCAGGTCTGGAATGTACTGATGCAGTGGGAATTGGCAAAGTGACGGGAGGAGGAGGCTGTATAAGATGCAGGAAAAAATCTGGAAAATTCAGGCCAGTTATACGGTGGAAGCGTCCTATATCATGTCCATGGTGATTCTGTCCCTGGCAGTTTTGATCCGTGCTGCTTATGGTCAATATCTGGACAAGACATCCTTATTTTTAATGAATTATGCAGTGGAGCGGCTGTATGGACAGGAAGAGAACAGGAGTGAAGCTTTGCAATATGGTTCCGTATCAGGAAATGCAGCGCGGACGAAGACCCAGGTGACAGGGATCATCCGCGGTCAGGATCATATGAGATCAATCCAGAAGCGTGTACATGAGCCGGAAGAGGTGTTGTGGATGATGACGATTTTTCAGAAAAACAAGGAGGCAGAAAGCCATGGAGGTCAGCTACCACAGAGAAATGAAGAAGAATTATCTGATGATTGAGGCCGATGAAGAGGGGATGCAGGCATTTGAGGCAAAAATGCTGGTGGGCAATGCGATTGAAGGGTTGCTGAAATTCCGGATACGCAGAACCGATGACCACTGCCAGTTTTGTTATGAGATCACCTCCAGACAGCCTTTGGGGCGTCTTTTGGAAACGAAATCCATCAATGCGGTGCAGCTCCGTGCTCTCCTTCTGGGAATTGCCCAGACGCTGATCCGCATGGAAGATTATCTGCTGTCAGAGCATCAGATCCTATTAGATCCAGATTATATCTATATCGATCCAGAGAGCTTTCAGCCAGGTCTGTGCCTGCTTCCTGGAAAGAATGGCAGTTTTCCAGACGAATTCAGTGAATTTTTACAGTTTTTACTGGGGAAGGCAGACCATCAGGATAAGGATGCAGTGGTATTGATCTATGGGTTATACCGGGAGAGCCTAAAGGAAAATTATGGGCTGGACAATCTGCTCCGGTGGCTGATGCGGGATGAAGGAAAAGCAGGAGAAGGACCGGAAAAGCTGCTGGAAGAAAAAGAAGAATATCGCTCACGATCATCATCAGGATGGAATGGCTATCCGGGAAAATGGGATTCACAGCCGGAGATACTTGATGGAGAAAAAGGAATGAGTCCGGGACCGGAAAAACGACCGGAGGCAGAGGCGGAATCGGGAACAGGCGAAGCTGTCATTCAGGAAAATATCTGGAGTTTAAAAACCATAGTTCTTAGAATTGTGGAGTGTCTGCTATTGATTCCAGTATTTTTGGCTGCCATCTGGTTATGGAAAGGAAGCGGTACACTGCCGTATCTGACAGGTGATGGAATCTGGCTGACGGTTGGAGCTGTGGCAGCCGAGGGGATTGGTTGTGTTCTGGTGATCGGGAACGGTATTGTCACACAAAGAAAAAAACAGGAGTCGGAAAATCATCGGCATAAGAAGCGTGACCAAACCCTGTGCCAGATGAAAAAGCAGGGGGAAAAGCAGCAGGAAAGGCAGCAGGAAAGACAGGGGGGAAAGCAGGGGGAAAGGCAGCAACAAAGGCAGCGGAAAAAGCAACAGGAAAGACAGCGGGAAAAGCCATCATGGGAGATGATATTTGCAGAGGACGACGGGGAGCGGGAGATGTCAGAAGATGCCACTGGCCACTACATAGAATCAGCATATAAGTCAGATGCGAATGAGAAATCTGAACCGGATGAGAAATCTGAACAGGGAAGAAGCCAGAATGAATCTGACGATTGTCACACAGTCCTTCTATGGGACCGGAACAAAAAAGAAAATATCCGGCGGATGGCCTGTCTCGATCACCCAGAGTTGACTGCCCAGATGAGCTATTACCCATTTTTGATCGGCAAACAAGAAAGTCTGGCGGATTTTACCATTCCTGATGACACCGTCAGCCGTCTTCACGTCCGCATCGACCAGAAAGATGGGGGTTATACCTTGACAGACCTAAATTCCACCAATGGAACCACCGTCAATAACCGAAAACTGGAAGCGAATGAGATGGTTCCGCTGCAGGTTGGAGATCTGGTGGATATTGCAGGGTATCATTTTCAATTTTTGTGAGAAATTTGGGCTAACCACAATTAGTGGTTGAAAATATCTGCCGAGTAAAAGCATAAGCAACTGTAAACCATAATTTGTGCGGAGCAGGTCTGCGAAACGTAAGCCTGTGGAGACAGCTATGACGGGGAGATATTGTTCTATATCTCTAGTTATTTCCTGCCATCGGAATTTCTCCTTTCTCAAGTTCCAATATTTTCTATTGTCAAAACCATTATTTCCACAATATAATAACATAAGAACACGAAGCAAATAGTGTTCCTCAAAAACTTGTTTTTTGTTGACTACGAGTACTTTTGTGATATAATAAAGTTAGAGGATAGCGGCGCTGACCAGCTATCGCGGTGTTGAAGCAATTGACTGTGTCGGAATGCAGCCGGTTGTGGAGCCTGACCTTGGGTTATGCGATAACCTCAAACCGAATAGGTTCTTCGGAACTGAATGAAAACGCTTTTAAGGGCCTTGCATTGGCAGGGTCCTTTATTTTTTGCAAAGGGCAAGGTATATATGGATCTATTACAACAGTCTGCACAAGCATGGAAAGAAATAACTGAATATAGATATTTGTTTACATATGGCTATAAAAAACAGCTGTATCCAATTAATCTTACCTTTTCTTTAGAAGATTATCCGCATTTAGCTGGCTTCCAATATATGAAAGATATCTCACTTCCAAATTATTCTTCTGCCAAAATTGCTGATAGAATTCTTGAAGGTAAAATACCATTTGAAAAAATTCAAAAGGCAGCCCAGTATGATGAGATGATAAAACCCCGACTTGAAGCATTAGTTCGCTTGAAAGAATCCCTTGATAACGAATTTAATTTATATTCATACATGCCACGCAAGTATCCTTTCATCACAAGCATTAAAGCAGATTATTTAATATCCAGCCATTTTAGCGTTGATAATTTCATCTTTATCATCAAGGCAAATGTGCAAGGTGAATCAAAATGTGATTTCCTTTGTTGTTCCATTTTTGAAAAATGTGATCGAGATTATGAATCAAACCAAAGAACTCGAACACTGATGAAGAAAGAACGAATACATATTTTTTCTAACACCACTGATATTCTATTGGATCGCTTATCAGCACAAACAAAGCCGAAGGACAAAGCTACTGAAACTTCAGATAATACAGAAGCAAAGTCCGATGATTCACAGTAGTACCACTTCCTTTGGAAGGTGGTTTTTTCCTGCTATCCCACCATTTAATTTTGCGACTGCACGTACAAGACCCACCCGCCGTTCTATAGGAGACGGGCCTGTAGAGATTTGCACACCCCCTACCTCGTCCTCACAAGCCTGTTAATGAAGCAGGAACTGTGATGATTGTTGATGTCAGGGATTTCAACCTGATCTGTGGTCTTGCAGAATCCAGCGAGAGCGGATTTTCAACCACTTATTGCGGATACCCGAAATTTGTCGAAATCCGTTACATTTTCACATCCCCTAACGTCTTAATTATGTATTGGAGGACATGCAGGCGGTTAAAAATGCCTTAACAAACACCATGAGCTATGATAAAATGAGGGGTAACCATTCCGTACTTTCATATGTCACGTGTGGAATCTGCTGAATGGCTGCAGATAAAGTTGCATAAAGGAGAAAAATATGGAATATAGGAAAACAACAACTCCGTCTTATGTAAACTTTTACCTGATCGCGGCCAATGTGATCTATTTTCTTTTTGTAGAATGGAAAGGGTCAACGGAGGACGTGGAATGCATGTTACAGTGGGGAGCCATGTTCAAACCGGCCATTGTGGAAGGAAAACAGTATTGGCGGTTATTTACCGCGATGTTTATGCATTTTGGTATCCGGCACCTGGTCAATAATATGCTGATCTTATTTGTTCTGGGGGACAACCTGGAACGGGCATTGGGAAAGATCAGGTATTTGTTTTTCTATCTGACCTGTGGGGTGTTGGCCAATGTCATTTCCCTTTTGTGGGAGATCTGGTTTCCGGGAAGCCGTATGGTGGTCTCAGCCGGGGCGTCTGGAGCGATTTTCGGAGTGATCGGCGGACTTTTGTATGTGGTTGGTGTGAACCGGGGGCGTCTGGAGGATTTAAGCAGCAGACAGCTGGCGACCATGGTTCTATTTTCCCTGTACTTTGGATTTACCAGTACCGGCGTGAACAACGTGGCCCATGTGGGCGGGCTGGTTTCAGGAATTGTCATGGCATGGATATTATACCGCAGACCACAAAGGTCTGAATGGTGGATGAAGGAGGATTTTTAACATGAGAGACGACTGTATTTTCTGCAAAATCGCAAATGGAGAGATTCCATCTGCAACACTTTATGAAGACGAAGATTTTCGTGTCATTTTGGATCTGGGACCGGCATCAAAGGGTCATGCCCTGATCTTACCGAAAGAGCATTATAAAGATTTATGTGAACTGGATGACGCAGTTGCGGCGAAAGTACTTCCACTGGCTGGCAAGATGGGAAGAGCTATGAAGAAAGCCTTACATTTTGACGGTTTTAATCTGGTACAGAACAATGGAGAAGCAGCCGGACAGACTGTGATGCATTTTCATATGCATATGATCCCCAGATACGCCAATGGTCCGCAGATGGTTTTATGGAATCCTGGAAAACTGGACGACACTGAAAAGACGGAAATCATCGAAAAAGTGAAAAAAGAATTAGAATAATGATGATGCTGTCTGCTTTGATAGCGCGGATAAGATAAGGGGGAGCCTAGTCTATGAAGCAGCAAAATGTCGAACTGCTGCAGACTTTATATGAAGAATATCAGGGTGCACTCAGATATACAGCAACAAGGATAGGTGTGAATAGCGACGATGTGGATGATGTAATCCAGGATAGTTTCTGCGCTTTTATCAAAGCATATGGAGATACGATAGACCAGTGGGAGATCGCAAGGCAAAAAGGCGCGATCATGAGAATTCTTAAAAATCGTTGTGTGGATTATTTCAGAATCAAAAGCAGAAGAGGTGTGAGCATCAGTCTTGACGAAGGGTATTACGGCAAAGAAGTACCGCTTCCGGAATCGTTGATCGGAAAAGATGTTTTAGACCAGATGGCGGAGGACGATGAAGTAAATTACATAATAAAGTATTTGCAGGATATGAAACCAGAATGGCGTGATGTGGCAATTCTTCATTTTATTGAAGAACGCCCGATCTCGGAAGTCAGTCAGATTCTGGGGATTAAAGAAGCATCCTGCAGAATGAGACTTACCAGACTCCGAAGATATTTGAAAAAGAATTTTCCTTACAAAATCTAAAGGAGCCTGGTTTTTCTTTCATAATTATTTGGAAGCACACTCTTCAATCAGAGAAATAATGGTGTCAACTGCATTGCTTAAATGGCTTTGTTCCATGGTGTGAATGAAGTCAGCACGTTTTTGATAGGTATCCGTAATTGCCTGGAACAGAGAATGTTCTGTTAACTGTTCTTCTTCTAACAAAGTACTGAAGCCTTGTTTCGCAAAGGACGAGGCATTGAGAATCTGGTCGCCTCTGCTGGCAGCGGCAGATAATGGGATCAGGATATTAGGCTTGCGTAAAGCAAGGATTTCACAGATTGAGTTTGCTCCGGCTCTGGAAATGATCAGGTCTGCAGCTGCAAATAAGTGGCGGAGCGGAGCATTGACATATTCGTACTGTACATATCCCGGTGTGCCGATCAGGGATTCATCCAGATGGCCTTTGCCGCAGATATGTATTACCTGGAAATTCGTAAGAAGCTGTGGCAGGATACTGCGTACAGCCTGGTTGACGGTAACGGAACCAAGACTGCCGCCGATCACTAAAATAATTGGTTTATCTGCGGAAAGATGGGTATACTGAAGGCCGGAGAGACGATCTCCGGTCAGAAGCTCCCGGCGGATCGGAGAACCGGTCAGAACCGCTTTGTCCTTCGGAAGATACTGCAGAGTTTCCGGGAAATTGCAGCAGACTCTGGCAGCAGATGGGATACAGATCTTGTTGGCAAGGCCAGGTGTCATATCAGACTCATGGATGATGGTAGGAACATGGTAGCGTTTCGCAGCCAGAACCACAGGAACGGACACAAATCCGCCTTTGGAAAATACCACATCCGGTTTATAGTTTTTGATCAGTTTACAGGCTTCCGCATAGCCTTTTAATACGCGGAAAGGGTCAGAAAAATTCTTCAGATCAAAGTATCTGCGGAGTTTTCCTGAAGAGATGCCGTCATAAGGGATACCGGCGTCTGTGATTAATTTCTTTTCTATCCCTTCATAGGAACCAATATAACGAATTTCAAATCCATGATCCTTTAAAGATGGGATCAGGGCAAGGTTCGGGGTGACATGGCCAGCAGTTCCACCGCCAGTCAGAATAATCTTTTTCATAAAAGAGCCTCCATCGTTGATATAGTAATAATACTAAACGAACGTTCTGAAAAGTCAACCCTTAACCAAGAGGAAAACAAGGAATAAATAGGAATCACGTAACTATGAAGGTACTGAATAGTTACGGAATCACAAAGAAAGAAAATGGGGTGGAAAACGTGAGAAACAGTAAGGTCAGCCAGGAAGAAGATAAGCTGATTCAGCAGAAATTACAAGAAGCATTTGGATACACCGATGAGCAGCTGGCAGCCCAGCTGGATCAAGCCGCCGCCGAATACGCCGCCCACCCAGAATTAAACCTCACCCCACCAAAAGGAGAATTTGAGAAGATTCTGGCAATGGCCGCACAGGATGAAACACAGGAAGCACAGGATAAGAAAGAAGATGGCCATAAGGTAATCCGCTTAAAGAAAGTGATGAAGCCGATGATCCTGGTGGCAACAGTGGGAGCGATCCTGCTGGGGACTGGGATGATGGCTAGTGGGAGGAGGTATTATAGGTTTTGGGAAAGGGATGCGGGGAATGGACAGATTATTTTTAATAATGTGGATGCGATAGTTGATGTAGATTCATTGGAAAAAGCGTATGAAGCTATAGAAAAGCAAATAGGAATTAGAACAGTTGAAATGTATTATGTTCCAGAAGGAATGGGATATAAAAATTTATCTATAAATTATGGCACAGCTAGAATAGATCTTGAGTATAAGAATAGAGATATATATTTTTATCAGGTATCAAAGGAAGTGGCAAATTCAACGGGATATAATTCGGATAGAGAAGTATACATGGAAGTAAAAAATCGTTTTTTAAATAAAAAGATAAAGGTATATAAAAATGAGATAGATAAGAAAAACACAGAATATAGCGCATATTTTTTGGATGGAAATGCGTTTTATTATTTAGTTGGAACAATGGAGGAACAAACTTTTCAAAAAATCATTAAAAATTTGTGTTTTAAATAAGTTATAAAGAGGTAAAAAAAACGTCTTTCTTAATATACTAAGAAAATAAGGAGGACGGAAAATATGAGAAAACAATTAAAGAAAATGCTACTTTTAGCGTTAACAGTGGCGATGTTTTGTCCGAGTACAGCGATAGCTAAGACAAGAAGTACAAAAGTTCAACTTCAAAATACCCAAGAAGAGTCTGTTTTACTTCCAGAATCGGTAAAACATTCAGTCGGCAAAGAAATTGAAGTTGAAAGAAGTAAAGCATTAGCCAATGCATTGTGTACGATTACTAATACGGAAAGAGGAATTATAGGTGTTTATGCAGAAACGGCCATGTTTATTCCGGTAGATTGGGCATGCCTGACAATTTATCTTGAGCAATGGAATGAAGAAAAAAATACGTGGAATACGGTAGAAACATTTGAAAAGGAATTTACGCCAGAAGATGCAGCAGATGGGAATTTGACAAGTGTTGCGTTATCTATTTCCGTAGGTACTCAGCCAGTAGGCTACTACTATCGCCTCCGTTGTATTCACGAGCTAGAATACGACAACGGCTGGTACGAAGCTAAATCCACTAAAACTGACGGTGTCTTATTGACCAATATCAAGTAATAACTAACACCAACATTGTACCCACATTCCCAACAGCCCCCCCTCATGTGCCATCCCGCACACCGGGGAGTGGCTGTTTTTCATGTTTCATAGATAAAACCGGGGTCTTTGCGCAACGCGAGAACAGCAATAACCGGGAAAGTTCATGTCCACAATTTCATGCCCACGTATTGCATTTACCCTATTTTTCGTGTTACAATACCCCTTGTAATATGAAAGTAAAAGTTCCCGAAAGTCACCGCACGGACGGGAGCGCCCAAAAAGAATTCGAGAGCTTGATAAGATACACTAGGAGGAACTGTATGTTAGGAATTATCGGTGCCATGACAGAAGAGGTGCTTCATTTGAAAGAGGCGATGGAGGATGTGGAGATCCGCACCATTGCTACCATGGATTTTTACCAGGGAAGATTAAAAGGATTGGACGTGGTCGTGGTACGGTCTGGTATCGGTAAGGTAAATGCAGCGATCTGTACCCAGATCCTGATTGATCAGTACAAGGTAAGACGTATTATCAATACCGGTATTGCAGGTTCTTTGAGAAGCAGCATTGATATCGGTGATATCGTATTATCCAGGGATGCTATGCAGCATGACATGGACGCAACTGGATTTGGTTATAAGGTTGGTCAGATCCCGCAGATGGAGGAATCCGTGTTCAAAGGCGACCGCAACATGATCTACATGGCAGATATGTGCTGCCGCAAGGTGATCCCACAGGTAGGTGTTCATGTAGGCCGTATCGTCAGTGGAGACCAGTTTGTTTCTGATCAGGCGAAAAAAGCATGGATCGTGAAGAATTTCCAGGCTTGCTGTACAGAGATGGAAGGCGCTTCCATTGCCCAGACCGCATATCTGAACAACATTCCGTTCCTGATCGTCCGCGCCATTTCTGATAAGGCCGATGACAGTGCTGAGATGGATTATGCGGAGTTCGAGAGAATGGCCATTGACAACAGCGTGAAGCTGATCATGGCGATGGCAGAAGAACTGGTCGGATTCGACAGATAGCCAACTGCTTTGGAAACCAGCGTTGGGAGGCGGCATGTGTGATGCAGTCTCAACCATTGTTTCAACTACCTCAACCAGGTATCAGAATCGATTTATAGGAGAATTTGACGAACGATTCTAGGCTCCCCAATCTTCCCAAATGAAACTTCCGCCGCTATAATAAATGGCATCTGGAAGGAATCTGGAGAAGAAAGGGGAGCTTTTTATGATGCTGGAATTTTTAGAAACAGGAAAAGCATTATACGTTCTGACGGCTGTCTGCATTCTTGGGCTTTTAAGCAGACTGACAGCCCGTAACCTTTACAAAAGACTGATCCGTGAAACTGACAACATGACTCTTACCAAGAACCGCTGTCTGCGGGATCTGAAACAGAAAGCCGAAAATACATACCGTCTGAATCTTGGAATCCACAATACAAAAGCATATTTAGAAAAGCAGCTGGCTGGTTATCGTTTTATGGGATTTACTTTAAATGGGTGGGGCAATCTGGCGTCCCAGCTGACTGTCCTCTGCTTTCTTTTGGGGGGAAGCGCGGCCTTTGGGGCTTATTGGTACCGCTGTGACAGCTATTATGTGGTGCTTTATGGAACGGTTGGTCTGCTCAGCGGCCTTTTGACCTTGTTTCTGGACTGTGGCATCAATCTGGCAGAGCGGAAAAACCAGCTGCTGAATGGCCTACAGGATTATCTGGAAAATTCTTTGTTTAACCGTCTGGCCCGTGAGGCTGCTTCTGCGTCAGAGGACGATTACCGGGGTGCCCGGGGCGGAGGTTTCCGGAATGCAGCCATAAAAAACAGCAGCATCCGTGATTTAAATGTCCGTGATTTGAATATCCGTGATCTGCGAAGTCGTGGAACGGATGATAATGGAACCGACCATATCGTTCCGGTAAAGGAGATCAATAGCAAAAAAGGAGTTCATTTTTTAAGAAAATCCAGAGGAGAAGGAACGGAGCCGCAGCTCGTGGAGGAGCGGAAAACGGTAGCCAGGGATCAGAAAGGCCGCTTTACCAGTCTTGGAAACCGGGAAAATGCAGTGTCAGAGCCTGACCGTGATCTCCGGGAAACCATGATGTCCGGGGGAGAGCAGACCGGAAATAGTCAGACCAGCCTCCGGGGGCGGAGCTTAGGAAGCCGGAATCCGGGAAGCCAGCTCCTGGGAAACCAGAATCCGGAGAACCAGAATCCAGGGAACCAGAATCCGGGGAACCAGAATCCGGGGAACCAGAACCCAGGGAACCAGAACTCAGAGAGCCGGACCCTGGGAGGTCAGAACCCGGGAAGCCAGAATTCAGGAAGCCAGACACCGGGAAGTCAGAATCCAGACGGTCAGGAACCGGTGCGCCGGGATGTGGATTATTTAAAACACAGCCTGGAACAGATTGCCGCCAGCAGAGAGCGAAGCCGCAGTGAAAATGACTGGATTCGGGATCTGTCTCCAGATGAACTGGAACTGGTGGGAGAGATTCTGAAGCAGTATCTGGCATAGACTTAAAAATAAGGGATCGCAAACCGGACAAATCTGTGCTATACTAAGCATAAGGCTTTGTGGCAATTACCGCAGAAACTATATGATAAAGGAGAATATGATCATGGGAAAAGAAGTTACATTTGATTATTCTAAGACTGCCGGATTTATTTCCGCAGAAGAAGTGAAAAATATGAAGGCTGGTGTGGAGTGCGCAAAAGAGGTGCTGACCTCCAGAACCGGAGCTGGTAATGATTTCCTTGGATGGATCGATCTTCCAGTGGATTATGATAAGGATGAGTTTGCCCGCATCAAAAAGGCAGCAGCGAAGATCCAGTCTGATTCTGATGTACTGTTAGTCATCGGTATCGGCGGTTCCTACCTGGGCGCCAGAGCAGCCATCGAGTTTCTGACCCATAGTTTCTATAATGTATTGGATAAAGGTACAAGAAAGACCCCGCAGATCTTCTTTGTGGGCAACAGCATCAGCAGCAAGTACATCAAGGATCTGCAGGATGTAGTAAGAGACAAAGATTTCTCCATCAACATCATTTCCAAGTCTGGTACCACAACGGAGCCGGCGATCGCATTCCGTGTATTCAAGGAGATGCTGATTGAGAAGTATGGTAAGGAAGAGGCTAACAAGCGTATCTACGCAACCACTGACAAGGCAAAGGGCGCATTAAAGAACCTGGCAAATCAGGAAGGTTACGAGAGCTTCGTGGTTCCGGATGATGTAGGCGGACGTTTCTCCGTATTAACTGCAGTTGGTCTTCTGCCGATCGCAGTCAGCGGCGCAGACATTGACAAGCTGATGGAGGGTGCAGCTTCCGGAAGAAAGAAAGCCCTGGAGACCCCATATGAAGAGAACCCGGCGCTTCTGTATGCATCAATCCGCAACATCTTATTAAGAAAAGGCAAACATGTGGAGATCGTGGCAAACTATGAGCCAAGCCTTCACTATGTATCTGAGTGGTGGAAACAGTTATTCGGCGAGAGCGAGGGCAAAGACCAGAAAGGTATTTTCCCGGCTGCCGTAGATCTGACAACGGATCTGCACTCCATGGGCCAGTTTATCCAGGACGGCGCACGGATCATGTTTGAGACAGTGATCAATGTAGAAGAGTCTCCGGAAGAAGTGGTTCTGAAAGAGGAAGAGATCGATACCGATGGTATGAACTATCTGGCTGGCAAGAATGTAGATTTTGTCAACAAGAGCGCTATGAACGGAACCATTCTGGCACACACCGACGGCCAGGTACCAAACCTGAAGGTCAATGTTCCGGAGCAGAACGAGTTCTACTTAGGCGAACTGTTCTATTTCTTCGAGTTTGCATGCGGCATCAGCGGTTATCTGCTGGGTGTCAACCCATTCAACCAGCCAGGTGTTGAGAGCTACAAGAGAAATATGTTTGCTTTGCTTGGCAAACCGGGATATGAGAAAGAGCGCGAAGAGCTGATGAAGAGATTGTAAGCAGCAGGCGGACAGTCTCAGGTGCAATGAGCCACAGCATTTATCAGAATTATGCGTCAAGTCTCACGAACGTTTGACTTGGATGCAATAGAACGGTATCATGGTAGTGAACAATTATAAGGCATAAATATAGGCGTTCCTGTGTTTTAGGAACGCCTATATTTTACGGATATCAGAAAATGAAAATTCGTTCAGAGAGTGTGTGTTGGAACTACCGTGTCGTAAACGCTCCATAGCAAGTACCTGTTCCTCCACTCCTTTTTCTGCCATAATAGTCTCACACTATACAGAGTCAAAA